>Ga0209611_10000036_pt1 | contig 126658 bp, 82 predicted proteins | sample S1TSphgellanicum_3_FD_187693 | JGI IMG/M metagenome (GOLD analysis project Ga0209611, IMG submission 187693) | Host-associated microbial communities from peat moss isolated from Minnesota, USA - S1T2_Fc - Sphagnum magellanicum MG (SPAdes) (version 2) | ecosystem: Host-associated > Plants >... | reverse complement strand
TAAAGAACCGGAGTGGGAAATGCGAAGGACCGGCCGGGGGGGATCGACGGGTTAAAGAACCGGAGTGGGAAATGCGAAGGACCGGCCGGGGGGGCTCGACAGGTTAAAGAACCGGAGTGGGAAATGCGAAGGACCGGCCAAGGGGGGCTAGATGAGTTAAAGAACCGGAGTGAGAAATGCGAAGGACCGGGGTGGCGGGGGGGGGACCAACGGTTGTTTGAAAAGAAAAGTTTTTTTTTAAAACCAAAAACATCAACCAAACATTGTTGAAATAACACACCTGTGCATTATGCACGGGGTTCACACTAGTCTAATAATAAGAGAGGTGAGTAGCAGAGGTTTATGAATGTGGTACCTGTTTAAATAAAAAGGTTCTTACTTACATCTTTTAATGGAGCATCATGCATGGACGCGTGACTTTTTTTAAATCGTGAAAAGTGGCAACCTGGCCAATTCTTTTTTCAAACTGGCCAGAAATCTGTACTTTTCTGAGTTTCTGATCACCAAATTTAGAACAGTTTTTCCACTTGAATCCCCAAGATTCTACGTCACGTTTTAGTTCCTAACCTTAAAATAAAAAGGTACGTAAATGTTTCTAGTTTCTACCGTCATATTTTGTCTGTAACAAAAAGATCTTTGAACAACTAGTACTTCATCAGAAATTTGAATAAAAACCCCTGCGCACCACTTTTGTCATGAACCTTGTGGACATGCACAACAAGTTTTTTGTATCAAAATGTTGTGCAACAAGTCTTTTGATAAGTCATAGTACACGAGCATCACTTTCAATTTCATATCAATCTGACCAACAGCTAGTATCTAACTGTCACTACCACCTCACCAAACCGCAAATGAAAAGTGAGATTGCGACTGAGAACACAGGAGGTGAGTCTGAAAGTGGACATTTGTAGGTGACAGCCGCCACTCCCAACTAACTTGACCGAAATTTTCCTTCTATTTTTGCAGGTTTCCGACAATGCAAAATCTTCCTCGAAGCCCACAAGGCACACCTTTCGAAGCAGAATCTCCTCATAGCAGCTTAAACCGCGTACCTTACAAACCTGTAAGGTGCCTCCCAGGTGCCAGTGTGAGACTCTGATTTAGTCTAAGCACGGGATATTCGTAATATTTAGAAATAATTAAATGGATTTGGGATTTTACCATGGTACCAACTTGGGTGCTAGTTCACGCAAGGCCCTCCCAGGTGCTAGATTCCAAACTAGATCAACTTTTAAAGTTGGAGAAGAGTAGGACTCCAGGGGGGCCCATTCCCTTAAACAAAGGAATGTCATCCTCCTGACCCCTGCCCTTAAACAAAGGAACGGCCTCTAGCCCTGCCCTCCCCACATTCCTAAATTGTAGTCTGTGTGGAGGGCAGTTTATATCCATCTATTTCCCTCCTAGAAATTGGGAGGGATATTATGCCTATTCCTCAAGGGTGAGAAGGAATTATGCTTACTTAACAGTGTAAGAACCCTCTTACTATTGAGGAGTAGACAATCCCGTTCATACACCTCATGATCTACATAGGTTTGGTTCATGATAAATTTTGCCTTGTGTAGGTAAAGCCCATGGGTTGGGTCATTCCCAAAATGCAGATCCAGACTCAGCTGTCACCTCGTCCTAGACCCCTTATTTTGAGAACACCCACACCCTAGGGCTTCACCCTACACATAGAGCACAGGCAGGCTGTTTTTGTCTTGAGTTAATAGCCCCTGATTTTGTGAAATATTGCCTCCTTGGCTCTCCTTCTGCCTTGTGCTGGATCACTTATGTTTGGAAGGCCAGACCCTAAGGCTTTTTACTCTACACTCAAAGTTCGCAGTAGGTCTCACCTACATTGAATTGAACCTTGTAGAGTTCGGTAACAGATTCTGTCAGGGCCTGATCCAGAATAGTAGGAGTTGTTCAGATCCCTCATAGTGGACGTCGGACCCACCCCTGATTCCCATCGCAAGTGGCACCCAACAGCTGACCACCTGTCGACAGCCGTAAAATGCCCCTTAGAGTACTTTTTGGATGACAAGTCGCAGAAAACTGGCCTAGAAAAGTGCACGTGTTACCAAGGCCACCTTAGAGCGCCAGTAGCAGGAAATGACTGTTTCTCATTGGCCAACTAGATTGATTGGCTCAGGTGGTGAGAGTTACAGAGTCTCTCACTTGTACAGTCCATCTTTTCAAGTCCATGGGGGAGAAACTAAACTCTTCAGCGTGGATCAGGTAAATACCAATAGTGGGCTGCTGTGGGGCATGCTCTGAGAAATAACCTGAAAAAGTACAGGAGCAAGACTCCATAGTCCAAAACCGGTTAACTTACAAATAGAGAATTTGGCCTGAAAGCTTGGAAACGTGGACCGTTGAGAGACAGGGAGACAAGTAATTGACGTGTTTGTCCCTTCCTCATGAGACGGTAGCTATGCACTGTTGTACACAGCTTAAATCCTAAGTCAGGATTCATCCAATAGGGACCCGGCGGCACAAGTCTCCAATTGTATGCAATCGCAACTTCGTTCCAAGTCAAGTTCTAAAGCACGTAATATTTAGACGGCGTTTCAACTCATGACTTTCAATTGCGTTTCAGGCAGACGAGACCAAGAGGTAGTTGTGAACTATCCCATGTTCAAGGAGCTTTTGCTTTCAAGCTACTACGCAACCAAGGTGTTTTGTTTTCAACTTTCAGAAATAAGCTATCTTGGTTAGGAGGAAGCATTCACCATGGCCTCAATGGCTAGTTTGGTGAAATGTTTGTATGAGGGGTAAGCAAACTGACTTTTTATTTTCAAAACATCTAACAATAATTTATTATTATTATGAATTGTTTTGCTACCTCAAAATGTGCAATGAAGTTTAATTTGGTTATCTATGTATGGCTCACTTTAAAAAATTAAGTGATTCTTAAATGCTTTAGAGATCCAATTAATGATGAATAAGTTACTTAAAATGAGATTTTGGTGATATGACTTGTGGAGGAATTGAACCCCTAAATTGTCCACTATAACACAAGTCTTCTCTTGCATAGGGCAACTATACACATGTCACACAATGTACATATTGCACGAAACAAATAACAACACATGTAAACTATTCCTACTTCTGAAAAATTGACTTCTGAAAAAATTGAACCCCTAAATTGCATACTACAACATAAGTTGTTTACAAAACAACACACAACAAACATACATACAATACACAATAACAAAACTTGTTAAAACTTAGTACTTACTAACACCAACAAAAAAAACAAAACTCTTAAGAGACATCAACCTTATTGCTTGATCATGGAAATTGATAGCAAAAGGAAAAAAATTAGACCTCAACTTACTGAAACAACAATTATTTGTCAAAATCATAGGGGTTTGCATATCATTCCAAGCTACAAGTTACCTATGGACATGGAAAATTTTCCAACATATAAAATTATTGAGAAAACATTCGAACCGTAAGGTCTAAATGCATTGTAAATTAATTGCCGAACTTGGATTTGATAAAATTCAAATTTTTAAAATATCTTTCATCCTTAACAAAATGAATAACTTGGACCATGATGATTTCAGCCAATTTAAAATATCATGATAACTTGTGCACAATCACTTATGAAAAAACTAAAGATTTCCAAAGTCGTAAGATTCACAATGCAAAGAGGACTCATGGCTAATGCAACATTGTATTTCATTATGAACTTAAAGAATGGCATTCATAAATCCAAAAACATAAAAAATAGGAACTATGGTACAAAGGTCTAATTAAACCCAGTCTTCTTCAATTAACAATATTGGGCTTCAATTACATTAATGTGTCTCTTGAAGCACTCCTCCTAATCTACCATCAGTCAATATTGAATAAAAACCAACCCCCAAAGCTTCCATGGCACCATGTGAAGCAAAGTAGGATTGCAATTCTAAAATCAAGAATGCAACTACTTTTTCACCTTATTTTTCATAGTTTTCACAACCTAAATGCACCTTTTTAATCACAACATTCACAACCTTTTTAAATGGTTTAAATGTTTCACCCAAATGTATTGTCTAAGGTGCAATCACATTAACACATACCACAACAAAGTGTAACCAACGCTTGGTTTTGTGTATCTAACATTTTTAAAAAATAAAAAACTCCAAATGGAATTGTTTTTAAATAAGTTGGTTTTTAATATATTGGTATATATAATTTTGGATTTTGATAGTTATTGTTTTAGAAATTATTAGTTATATTACATAATTTTTATCACCATTTGAATTCAAATAGAACATAGGACTTTCTTTTTTTGAGGTATATCTTTTGGAGAAAAGAAAGAGATGAAAGACCATTTTATCATTCTAGAACATGGAGTTTTAATGGAGTATGAAAGAAATATGTTTTGATCTCTGGAAAATTTTTGTTTCCATAATCAAAGTTATTATTTTGATGTTTTTTTATCATACTTTCATTATTGAATTTTATCATTGAAACTAGTTCTAAGTAGATCTAAATGAACAGATTATGTTAGTATTAGTTTTATTGTGTTTAATTCAAATTTTAGACCAAAATATAAGATTAAAGGTTTTATATTTACCATTTGGTGACCATCCCAAGGTCTGAATTTAAAGCGAATTTCAAAATGATGTTTATGTCTTGTTGCTGAATTTTTGTTTTTATAAATAGATAGTGAATTTTAGTTTCTTTTTTTGCATTTTTTTCAAATTTTGATCATAATTTTTTGTTTAAGAAGCAAGTTTAAATAGAGTAGCTAACTGTGAGGATTTTGTTATAATGCAAAAGTTTGTTCAAATTTGAATTAAGATGTGGAGAGATGGAAAATAGAATTGTAATTTAAAGTCTAAGGGGACAATTAGATCGAGTTGTATTACATAAATAATTTGAGTGCATATCAGGTAGATCAACCATTTGAAACACCTAAAAGAATTTTTCGAATAGAATAAACACATTTGTGGACAAAAGAAAGACCTAAAGGCCACATAATGCTTCAAGTAGCTCCGATTATTTTTGGTGAAGTGCAAATTGGTGAAGCACAAAAATGCACCAGTAGTTTACAACAAAACTCTAGGAAAAAAGAATGTCAAATTGAAAATGTAAACTCATAGGTTGAGTTTATACAAAAGAGTCAAGAATCTAAACTTCGACAAATAATTATGCTGGAATCAACAGATTTGATGCAATAACATGATTCTGAAGCTCTGATTCAAAAAGAACAATAAAGACTCAACCAGAAAGGGAGGAAATGGTATTAAGGTACAGATCTACTTCACTTCCTTATTATCAGGAAGGTTAAGAGAATGAAAAGTTTGAACAAAGAACTTAGAATTTTGAACCTTTTATTCATTATGTTGTTGAACAAGAAGCCGTAACTCAAGGTATCAAAATATCTAGAGGAGTTGAGCCAGTACTTGTAACTAAACAAGAAATTATAATTTTACAAATATAACCAACAGTAGCAAAAGGTGTTCCTATGGCTATAAGAATGAAGTATAGTGAACCTATAGTTAATCAATAGAATGGTAGCATTAATAGTGGAGTTCCAAGGGATTAGAGTAGAGGAATTCATATTGTCAACAAAATTCCAAGACCAAATTTTCCACATTGCACATACTGCCATCAAATTGGACATCAGATCAATGAATGTCCATTTATTGAAGATAATATGAGGCAAGGATTTGTTGAACATTTCCAAAATTTGAATTCAAAACCTACAAGAATAGGAAATCATAGACCTATTAAGCAAGAGGATTTGTACCATGAAAGGGTCAAAATTCTAGATAGACTCAAAGAACAAATCTAGAGAGATAACAGAATAAAAATGAGAGCATGGACCACTATAAATGTAGTACCTATCTCTATAACTCCTATACAAAGTCTATTACAACAAAACAATATTAAAGTTAACTATGTAGGAACTTCAAATTTCAAAATGGAACTAGTAAGATTTGTGCCATTGTATTTTATGGCAATGCTTCAGTCTATAATTATAATTACTGAAGCTTCATTCGTGTCAACACCAGTTACTATTATTGGTAGTATCAAATCCAAACCACACACTCCAAGGGGAATAAAATTTGTGAATTTGCATGAAAATTTTCCTAGAAAGGTGAACAAAGTTTTTACTAGGCAACCATCAGATCAAAGAGGAAGTGGCTCAAATCCACCAAGACCTCCAAGATATTTTGGACTGCCAATGGTGCATCTAGGTAAGTCACCATTACCACTAAGTAAACTTTATTATCAACCACTTAACTATCATGAATATGTTAAGGATTTTGACTTAGATGCTCATGTAAGAGTATTTAAAACTACCATGAAAACAAATAATGACATAAATGATGCAAAAAATTATTAGTTTGTTCAATTTTACCCTTAGAGATATTGTGTTTCATTAATGTAATAATTATCTAAGAGATTATCCAAATTGTACTTTTGCAGAATTGCAACTAACCTTTTGTAAAAGGTATAGAAAAGTTCAAAATGATGAACAAGTTTACCTGTAGTTGAAAAACATGAAGTAGGAAAAGATGGAAAGAATGGAAGTCTATTATGAAAAATTATTGAAGTTGGCCAATAATCTTCAACACAAAACAACAAATAGTTTTTTAACTATTATTTTTAGATTTGGATTATAACCATATCTACGTGTAGCAATAGCAAATATGAACAGAGAAACTTTTCAGCAACATAAAGAAGCAACTTTGGTTTGTGAAGAAGGAATTTTTTAAATAAAGGCCATAAATAGTCTATGTGTACCACATAGTAATAAAATAGTATCAACTTAAAAACCTTAGATAGTTCTAGAGAAAATAAGAATGTATTATACAAATTGTCATAGGAAAAATCATAATGTTGAAACCTGTAAAGTTAAAAGGAAGGAAAACTTCATTCCTACAATTTTTGAGGTTACAACCCAACATATTCAAATACAAAGGCCTATGAGATATTCTTGTCATATTTGTGGTGATATTAGACATAAGATCATAGACTGTCCTAAATACAATGATATGCATAATATGTTTAATAATAAAAAAAATGAAGCCTATAGATAAACAAGTTGTGGTAGAATCCAAGGTTTCAAATCCTTTAGTCCATATGGTGGATGTGAATAATCACTAGAAGCAAGGTTATTGAAAAACAAATGTGTAAGGACAAAAAGCCAATAAAAAAGAAGTCTGTTGTTGATTGGGAAGAGGAACAAAGACTATGGTAATCTTTTGTCAAGACTATTCAAAAGATACAAGCATAGGACCCACCACAAAATTTAATTCCAAACGAGAAAACACAGTGGAATACAAGTTGGGTGAGATTGCCAATATCTGAGGTTTCCACAAAACCCATTATGTCACAAAGTTTGTTTGCTAGTCCTATCAATAGAGATATGTTTATGGAACAAATATTCCAAGATATCAATAAACAAATGTTAGAGACGACCTAACCTTTGAGGTTAGGTCAATTACTAAAAGATAGCACCAAATCTTAAAATGTATATGTGGCAAAAATTGAAGCTAGAAAAACCAAATATAACTACTAAGCAAATATTAGAACCTAATGTAACCATAATGGTTGAAACACATTATAAACTAGACACAACAACTACAGAGGTAGATAACTAGATGGCAATTATCCAAGTATAAGTGGGGAAGAACATTGTTGAAGATGTTTTGATAGATGGAAGAGCAAATGTGACATTATAATAAAAAACCTTAGAACAAAGTTAAGTTTATTTACACCAAAACTAGCTCCGTACCACCTTACAATGGCAGATCAAAGTATGACCACACCTTAAAATTCATTAGAAATTTGAAGATTCACATATATGGTCTTCCATATATAGCCACATTTATTGTTTTGAAAAACAATGTGGTAGATTCTAGCTATTCTATGTTGTTAAGAAAACCTTGGCTTAGATATGCAACGGTTACACATGATTGGGGTATTAATGTCATTACTGTTCAAGGTAATGGAACAATCAAAACAATATTAGTGAACAGGAAATTGGGAGTAAAAACTAGAAGGCCCCAAGTACATGTTTGCTATGAATTGATGCAAAGGTTAATAGGTGAAGAAGAGGATTTGATCTTTGAAACAAAACCAGAACTATTTTCAATTGGCACAATTACACTCTTAGAAGAAATAATTTCATTGTTGAATGTTGAAATATCAAAAATCAAAAACACTAAAAAGTTTGATTCGTAACAAAGGACATTAGTTCAAACATCTATAGAATTGGTGCCTTCAATACTAAAATCAGAAAACTTTTGTGTCAGACAAAAGGTTTTAGTGGAAGACAAGGTTTATCCAAAAACCTATTACCATCATAGCTAGGATGATATTCAAGTGGATGAAACACCAGCAAAAATACAAGTACATAATCTTCAAATAGCAAGTTGGACTTTGATCAAAGAACAACAACTTGTTAAGCTAAATCTTGGGACAAAAACAAATCCACAATAATCAAGGTTAATTCACAATTGAAAAGGAAAAGACAGAAAAGCTTTAGATGTTATTTAAGGAGTTTAAGGATGTGTTTGCTTGAACTTACAAAGATTTGAAAGGCATACCTCTAGAATTAGCTCAACATATAATTGAGTTAGATACTTCAAAACCACTAGCACATCAAACAAGGTACAAATTTTTCTACCATAGTCCTTGAAGTTTTGTTTTAGAAATGGTTTCCATTAAATGGGGCAGAACCACATGAGAGGAAGAAACAGGCATAACAACCTCAAAAGGACAAAAGAAGAGACAATATGAGGGAGAGGTTCATTAAAAACAAAAGGCCTCTGAACCCTACGTGCATCGCTCTTGAAAAAGAGAAATAGCCAAATACTAGGACAACCACAAGAGTAATTATGATGTCTCAATCTCATGATGATGAAGACAAAGAGACTCTATAAAAGAGGCAAAGAAGACAAGAGGATACTATAATGAAAGGTAATATTGATCCTCAACAAGCAGCAGAATTGCTAAGGAAGCAACAACATCAAAATCAAAAACAAAAGGAGAAACCCATATCTCCTAAATTTGATCTAAGACTACCAATTTCTCCCAAGCAAAAACATAAGTTTGATCAATAAGAGTATCAAAAATGGCCCAAGAAAGAGCCACAATCTCAATGAAAATAATCAACAGAGGAGCATATACAAGACTTTAACTAAGATCCATCATAAGTCCAACAATTTGTTCCATCACCACATAATAATGAAGGTATGTTACCTTCAAGACCAAGTTCTGCAATAGGCATGAATGTATTTGAAGAAGTCTAGACTGCACACAAGACTCTAAATTCATTGGGTACAAATTTTAAGTGTCAAACTCCTAGGTTTAATACACCAGGGTCTGTGCAAGGGGTAGAAGCAGAATTGGATGAGCATAAAAGAATTACTACTATGTTTAAACAAGCAGCAGAATACAATGTACAAATGATAAATATTTTGCTTAAACTTTTTGATCTGGAGATCAAGAACAAGTAGATTATAAGGAAGAAGGATGGATATGTTCAAAATCTTCAGGAAGCTTTGGAGAAGTAGCAAAAGTTCAAAGCAAAATTATAGGATAGGAATAGTGAGAATAGTAAGGTATTCATAGAACTCCAAATACCCAGACAGAAAATTAATTAACATATTGAAATAAAACAAGGATTTGAAGAACATTAGAAGGGAAAGAGATTCTTTTCAAGCAACTTTAAAAGAGACAAATGTTAATTACTAGGGTTTAAAAGTAGAGAAGGATACTTTAAGTATAGAGCATAGCAAACTTTAGAGGGTCTACAAGCACATGGAAGATACTTTCTTGAAATAGCAAAAGGAGGTGGAGGAGCCTAGAGTGGATAATGTTAATGCATATCAAGCTAAGAATGAAATACAAAGGCAAGCTAACCAAAAGCATACATAGATGGATAGGAATTTGTAGAAGCAGATGGCTTTTAACAAAAATTTAAATAAACTTTTGGAGGAGATTTGAAAGATAAAACTCTTCAATTATGATATTTTTTTTACAAAAAAAAATGAATTCAAGAAGTATAATACTTTGCTTTAGGTAAAACTCAAGGCATTATCAATGGAGGAAAAAGATGTAAACTTATGGTGGGATGTAGTTCAGGACATTGTTTAGAAGGATAGTGGGAAGGATTGCAAGAAGTATGTACATACACAAAATTTTCTCAAATGGAAAAAGTTATGCCATCATTTGAGTATGAACCTTTAATTCTATCTCTAGAACCAAAGACTTCAAATGAGGATGAAAACAAAGGGGATACAAATGGGGCAAGACCTAGGTACACAAGTTCTAAAAGAGCCAGGAGACCTTAGAGGAGGAAAGGATAGCCTTGAGAGGGAGGATGTTAAACAGATTCTGGAACAAGTAAAATTTGTTTTGTAAGAAGTCAGTTCTCAAGAGTATACATTTGTAGCCACAGAATTAGGGGAGCAAATACAACCTAAGGAACATATAATGCAAAAGGATCACCAGGGTCACATTAAACATGTGTCAGAGCTATAATAACAAGATTTGACTCAGACTTATATTAGATCAAATCTATAGTCAAACCAATAGCTACAACTTGTATCAAAGTTACAACAATAGGAGTAAACTCAGTTCACAGCAGATTTGAAGTTACAACAACAACTACATGTGATAATAAAGTTGCAGTCACAAGAACAGAGTGCAACCCATCAACAAATGTTAAGGGGGTAAGCTAAATATGTGATTCCAAATGAACAAGTTAGTTAAAATAGGGACTAATTAGGGAACTTTGTTGGTTTAAATTTTGAATTCTTGTTGTTTTGGGTCATAATGATGTGACTTGGGATGGTTCGAAAGGGGAAAGTTCTGGAGATGAAAAGGGGAGAAGAAGATGAAAGGGAGTTTTCTTTTAGAGAAGAATAGGAAGAATTGGAAGTATTTGTGGTAGAAAACCACAGATTTTATTATGATATAACATAAATTTGAAGTGTTGTTTTGGGATTTTCTTCAACAAAACATGGGATTACACTATAACTTGGATTCATGTTTTTAATAATACAGAGAAGCATAGATTTCTATAGTGAATTCTATGTTTATCTTTTGTGTGAATTTCTTGTAATGTTAGATTATGATGAAATGAATTGTAATATTATTTTTGGAGTTTTTTTCTAATGTATTTTGAAGTGCAGATTCTGATTATATGTAATAACCATGAATCTGATGTTGGAATGAATGATAGTGTTAAATTTGTTGAGACTTAAGACAAAAATAATGAACATAAGCATGTGAAATGTAAATTTGTTGTTACAATCACAACAAAATTTTTGTATGAGTGCATATTAACCAAGGTTTAGATGTCCTTTGACTGTAGTCACAAATTAGGGAATTCATTTTATTAATGATGTCATCAAGTATTTGACAAATCATTTTCTAATGAAACATGTGAGTTCTACAACTTATTATCCTCAAGGGAATGGGCAAGTTAAGTCTACTAACAAGGTATTTGGGACACTCTTGACTAAATTAATCAATGAAAATAGAACAGATTGGCATGAACATCTGTCTACAATGTTATTTCATACAAAATTGCCCACAAAGTAGCAACAAGGTATACACCAAATCAATTAGTGTATGGATTAAATCCATTAATGCCCACAAAGCACATCGTTCTAGTTGCTGGTGGAGATGAGAGAGATAGTACTCCAGTGAGAATTTTAACTAGTAGAATTATAGAGCTTGAGAAGTTGTAAGAAGCTAGAATGCAAGCTATAAAAACTACATGAGTTCAATAATGGAAAAGAGCATTATGGAATCAACAAAAGAATTCGGAAAAATAGTTTAGTTTTAGTGATTATGTTTTGTGGTTTCCAAAGGGCAATAAGTCACACCTAGGGAAGTTTACTAGGAAATGGTTTGGACCGTACGCTTTTAACTTTCTCATTCAACAACCTAAACTATGATACCATGTTAACAAATAGGAGATTTACTCAAGTGCAAACATAAATTTTTATTAAAAGGAAACTACAACATGATGCTCATAACACGAAACATAACATTAAGAACTCCTCAAGGTTCTTGTCACATGAAATACACAAACTTATGTAATGAAGAAAAGAGAACTGTGAGTCATGGATTATAATATCACAAATTGTTAAGCTTTAGTTCCATAGTTTTCCTTAATATTAATGATTTGAATCTTAATAAACCTCCAAGTAATAATTATTAAAAGTTGAATTAGCCTTTGGATATTTCAACGTAGAAGACTCTTTTATTTAAATTGATGCAAGGCTTAATTAATTTTAGGACCTAGTAAACATTTTTAAGTGCATTATCTTTTTATGTTATAGAAAAGGGAAAGGGGATGTAGAATTAGATGTGATTTATAGATATATTGAGAATATAAGCCCATAATTAACAATAACATTTTGCCATGACAATATTAAGTTAGTCTATAGAATAATCTTCAAGCACGAATGATGTACTTGAAAGATTTTTTTAGGATGTAGTTGTAATACATTTTTATTTAGTCTTCACTTTTATTAGACTCTTAAATAGAATCAAAATCAAACTTAAGTATTAACATTTCCACCTAAGTGGCCTCAAGTGAATTACAACTTAGTAAATAACTTTAAGGGGATAGATCACAATTGCAAAAACTCCAGAACGTGATGAATGGTGCGAGCTAGGTATTAAGCTTTTTTTCTTTTCTTTTCTTTTCTTTTAATTTAACGTCAATACCCGGACCAGAGATATCCATTTGACGACAATTACCTAATTGGTTTGAGCAAAACACTCCTGTTATTTAGGCAAGAAACTAAGTACAAAGCTATTGCTTTCTAATTAGCCAAATGCATCAATTCAGGCAGTAAGTTGCACGGTGTCAACTATTTCCCTAGTTGTTGACCAAACTTGCACCGAATGTCATGGTGAGTTGGGCACACTAAAAACAGGTGGTCTTCATCCTCAACAGCTCTTAGGGGACATAGGCGACAAACTCTATCTCTCCTCGGTACACTCTCAGGCTTTGCATGCCTACCACACTCTACCTCCAAATGATGGTTTGAACATCTGAACCTTGACAAAGATTGCTTGAGCTGAACATTTGTGATCGCTTGCAAATAACTCTGATGTGCATATGTGTGAGCCATGGATTATAGCTCAACAATTAGTTAAGCTTTAGTTCCGTAATTTTCCTTAGTACTAATGATTTGAATGTTTATAAGCCTCCAAGTAGTGATTATTAATAATTGAATCAGCTTTTTTGATATTTCTAGGCATATAGTACTTTTTTATTTCAGTTGATATAGCGCTTAATCAATTAAACACCTAGTAAACCTTTTAAAGTACATTATCCCTTTTATGTTGTAGAGAAGGGAAAGGGGATGTAGAATTAGATGTGATTTATTGATATATAAGGAATACAAGCCCATAATTAACAATAGCAATTTGCCATGACAAGGTTAAGTTAGTCTGTAGAAAAATTTTCAAACACTAATGATGTACTTGTAAGATTTTTAGGATGTAATCCTAATACATCTTTATTTAGTTCCACTTCTATCAGACTTTTAAATAGAATCAATTCAAACTTAAGTATTAAACATTTCCGCTTGAATAGCCTCAGGTGAATGACAACTAAATAACTAACTTAAAGGATAGATCACAGTTGTAAAAAATCTAGGATGCAGCGAATGGTGCGAGCGAGGTATTCGGCTCGATGCTCCAGGGGAAGTGGGTTGATCGGGCTTCGTAGCTAACGATAATGGCCATCACCGGGAACCCACGTTCGACAATGGAGACGGACATCATCATCTTCGCACTGGCACTCTTCAAACCTTTCTGGCGCGGCTCCACGAGCAAGAACAAACTCTAAATAAATTGCTAAAGCACGTGGGTTAGGAGATAATCGACGATCCCATACCGAACGATCGACTCGAGTGCGCACTACTCTCCTGGGCGGTTCTTTTTCGCACGGCCGTTGAGAAATTCAAGTCGAGCGGTGCTTCTTCAAGCTCTTCTTGTTGTATGGGTGCAACTGGAGGATTTGAAGGCGTAGCGTCATCGTCCGCCATGACTAGTTGCGCCTACATCAACAAAAGCCAAAAAGGTAATACAAACAAGGTGGTACTTGCGTTCAAAAGGGGTCAAGGCCTTTTTATTTAACAAATTAGGGTAGGCGTAAGGTGTGGGAATGACGGCGAAACCTCATCAAAACTCGAACACCCTAGATCTAAGGGATTCATCAAACCCTAAATTCAACGATGGATCTAGAAGCATGTGAGAGTTTTTTTTTGTGATGCAAATTGTAATTCCAATTTACTATGTACTACATAGTTAATTAGTGCATAGTAAAGTAAATAGGTAGGGAATATCAAGGAGTAAATGTTACACAGAAATGTTACTTCAACCATTGAATTAATCAAGTAAGAACTCAAGGACTCTTCCTTGTTATTACCGATAATTTATCCTAGTAGTTAGTTACTTAAAGTAATTAGGATGAAGAAGTAGGATGTGAGGGTCAACGGACGGAAAAGATAAGGATCAAGCTCAAGAGACCTCATGAAAATATCCAAAATAAGGGGGAGGTTGGATCCTCCAATACCATTAGTCATGAGGATTGTCATCCTCTTTGATTGGAGGATGGAATATCTCTTGTGTTTCATTGGGCCCAAGGATTCTCATCCTAATTTCAATTGGATGGCCATTCATTCTAAAATTATCATTGACCCTTGAAGGATGAGGAGGCCCTTGATTGGTGCAAAAGGATTTCAAAGCTTTCATTGGACAAGGGGAACAAGCTCAAAGAAGGTCATGGAGGCTTACCAAGGGAAAAGGCATTGTGTGTATGTGGAAAAGGAGAAGGAAGAGGAGAATGAAGTGTGAGAAAGGTTGTTAGTTCTCATGTGTGGGAGGTGTTCATGGAAAGGTTATGAAAAAATGAAGCATGGAATGGAGTTGTGTGTAGCAAGTAATCGTAGTGAAGGCTCTGGACTTTTGGTTTAATTAATTTTTTCTCTCAAATCCACCGTTGGATTTGTGTCAAAATTAGATCAGTTTTAGTTTGAAAAGTGCAGAAGCTCCTCCCAAAAATTCAGCATCATCGGTTTTGCTGTAAGGGAGTTACAAGTTTTGGAAGTAGAGGGTGTTGAAGTGGGTTTCATGGAATGATTTCCATCGGGAAGCCTCTGGACTTTTGGTTTAATCAATTGTTTCTCTCAAATCTATCGTTGGATTTGTGTCAAAATTAGATCAATTTTAGTTTGAAAGGTGTAAAAGCTCCTCCCAAAAATTCAATGTCATCGGTTTTACTGTGAGGGAGTTACATTTGTTGAAAGTAAAGGAGGTTGAGTTGTTGTTTTTTCCTCAATCTAAGCAAGTGGTTTTTAGTTTCGGGCTTAACTTTTGGTCAAGACATAAATTTAAAAAATTTAAAAAATCATGAGATTTGGACATAACGCATTATATTTTTAGTAAATTTCATTACTTACCTCGAACCACCTTATTCATTAGACTTTAACTACATAGTAGTTCCACTTCTAACCGGGTTTTTTGTGAGTGCATATCTTAGTGGTGGAAGTTTGCAAGAAATCCTCACAATATGAGTACCTAGATTCTGTTGTACAGTTGGCGTTCATTAGCTGGTATGTATGTAATCTGCTACTTCTGGCTCTGGCATGTTCACCATAAGTGGATTCTAGATAAGAAGCATGTGCACTTGCTACAACACACATGACATTAGTATAAAGAACCTTAACCCCTTGGTCGTCAAGCCACAACTGCACATTCTGGAGCCAACACTATTGGTTATCATTGAGCACACTAAGCAGCTGGAAATCAATGTTCCATGGAAAGGGGATTGATTGGGCATCGTAACCAACAATAATGGCCATCACCGGGAACCCAAGTTCGACAATGAAAATGAACATTGTCGTCTTCACATTAACACTCTTCAAACCTTTCTGGTGCGACTTCACAAGCAGGAACAAATTCTAAATAAATTGTTAAGGCATGTGGGTTATGAAATAATCAACGATCCCATGCCAAACAATCGACTCGAGTGCACACCATTCTTCTAGATGGTTCTTCTTTGGGCAACCGTTGAGAAACATTCACGTTAAGTGGTGCTTCTTCAAGCTCTTCCTTTTCTACTAGTGAAACTAGCAGATTCGAGGGCGTAGCGACATCATCTGCCATGACTAAATTTTCATTTGCATCAACAAAAACTAAGAGGGTAGTAGAAACAATGGGGTATTTGTGTTCAGAAGGGGTCGAGACTTTTCTATTTAACAAATTAGGATAGGCGTAAAGTGTGGGAATGACAGCGGAACCTTATGAAAACTCGAACATCCTAGTTATAATGGATTCATCAAACCCTAATTTCGATGGTGGATCTAGAAGTATGTGAGGTTTTTTGGTGATGCAAATTTTAATTCCAATTTATTATGTACTACATAGTTAATTAATGCATGGAAGAAAAAATAAATAGAGGATATCAAAAGAGTAAATGGTACACGGAGATGTTACTTCAACCATTGAATTAATTTGATCAAGTAAAGACTCAAGGTTGTTTACTTGTTACTATCAATAAATTGTCCTAGTAGTTAGTTACTTGAAATAATTAAGATAAAGAAATAGGATGTGAGGGTCAACAGACGGAAAGGATAAGGATCAAACTCAAGAACCTCATCAAGATATCCAAGATAAGGGGAAAGATGAGTCCTCCAATCCCATTAGTCATGAAAATTATCATCCTATTTGATTAGATGATGGAATATTTTTTGTGTCTCATTGTGCCCAAGAATTTTCATCCTAAAATCAATTGGAGGGCAAATCATTCTCAATTTTCATTGGCTCTTGAAGGATGAGGAGGCCATTGATTAGAGGGAAGGATTTCAAAGCTTCCATTGGACAAGGGGAATAAGCTCAAAGAAAGGTCATGGAGGCTTACCAAGGGAGAGAAGAGTATCTTATGTTGGGGGAAGGGGAAAGGAAGAAAATGAATGTGTGAGGAAAAGATTAGTTCTTATTTGTGGAAAAGTGTTATTCATGAAAAAGATGTGTGCAAGAAATAAGCATGGAAGGATTTCCATGACAAAGCCTCTGAAGTTTTATTTCAAATAGTTATTCCTCCCAAACCCACCGTTAGATTTGGGTCAAACTTTAAATAGTTCTTATTTAGGAGGTGTAGAAGGTTTTCTCCAAATTTCAGCATCATCGGTTTGGCTGTAAGGGAGCTACACTTGCCGGGAGTGAAAGGTGTTGTAGGGGAATCATGGAAGGATTTCCATGACAAAGCCTCTTGAGTTTTATTTCAAATAGTTGTTCCTCCCAAATCCATCGTTGGATTTGTGTCAAACTTTAAAAAATTCTTGTTTAGGAGGTGTAGAAGGTTCTCTCCAAATTTCAACATCATCAGGTTTGTTATAAGGGAGCTACACTTGCCGAAAATAAAGGGGGTTGAATTTGTCTGTTTTTTCCTCAATCTAAATAAAGTGATTTTTAGTCTCAAGGCTTAACTCTTGATCAAAAAAATAAAAAACTTATAAGATTTTGTAACATGGCTCCTTTTTAGATTAGCTTTTCAAAAATCCAATGCATGTTAGATTAGAAGGTTGTATGTAGATGTTATGACGAATGGAACAAAAGGGGTTCAACCATCAAGCGTGACATTGAATGAACATCAACATAATGCCCCTTCACATTCCATCATGGTGAGTTACGATTCTCCCACAATGTCTTTGTATCTTCCAAGTGGACACAATGCATTAGATTCTTAGTGAACTTCATTGCATTACATTTAGCCACCTTATTTGTTAGACTACAACTACATAGTAGTTCCACTTCCAAGTAGGTTTTGTGAGTGCATATTTTCATGTTGAAGGTGTGCAAAAATGCCTCACAAGAGCCAAACCATCAACACCAAAGTATTTAACTAAAAGATCAAACCTCAAATAACCAAACTAATATAAGTAAAGAAAGTCATTTAACCTTGTGAAAGTAACCTAATTACTTTCCTACTCTAATAACAAATGAAACCTAACTAGTTGAGCTTGAATTCTCAAAAGTAGGTATGTATTAGGTATAAAATGTCCATTTGACTAGAGAACATTGATCATTTTGACCAATGATGTCTATTTCTTATGTTCAATTTGATTAGATGTCCCATTTGATTAAAACCCATTGGCCAATTTGACTAAGGTAACAACTTGACTAGATGTATTAGTCAAATAAGTCATTTTAATCAACTTGATTAATCAAAAACTACATGTTTTGGTTCTCTTGTCAAAATGGACATGTCCATTAATAAAAAAAGACCAATTAGTCAACTTGAACCATTTGAAGAACCATGTTTTGTAATAGTGTTTTGGTGAGCCTTTAGGTTCATTTTCATTAGTTGTATAGAAATTAAATTGATAGTGGGTATGTCCCACATACAAGAAACAACCACTAGCATTCAAGGTTGATGTGGAAAAGGAGAAGGAACCAGTTGGAGCAAGTTGTAAACATGTAGATAATTGGGCATCAAGCCCCCCTATTGACATTTCAACCCATCAAGGAACCAAGAAAAAGGTGTTCAAGCTAAGTTGGAATATGTTTATGAAGAGTTGCCCAAGGGAAAACCCTTCGCCATGAATACTAATGTTCTTATGTCTAACCAATTTGTGCCACAATTAAGACATTGATGATGTGAGAACTTGGACCATTTATTTTCCAATTTAGTTGGGGCTAGGTGTGATGATGTATGTGGTGTTAGGGTGTTGCGTTTGTGACATACTTGCATGTGTGCCTTTTTTTGGGTGTGTGGTGGTAGGCTCCATTAAAGGTTGGCATAAAATGCAACATCTTTCACCTTAAGTTTAAGGGGAATTTGGTGTTTTTTGTTATTTCATGGTCAATTTTCAATTGATATTTCGCTTTAATTTGAACTAACTTAAAATTATCAACATGTGTTTTTTTAACATGGAGATTTTTGAAATGTCATCATCCAAGTTTGGAAGTTTAGTGAGCTTCAAATGGAATGTAGGTGGACATAGGGTGGCTAGAAATTGTAATGCATATGGAGTGAAAGTGGGTGCACACTATAAATGATGTGTAAATGGAACCAAAGTTGAAAGTACTTGGTCAATGTTGGATTTTATATGAATTTTGGATGGAATGAAAGCGTAACTAAAGTGCATCCAAGGTGTGATCCAAGTGGAACCAAAGTGAAACATAAGTGGAATGTTAGTGAAACCCCAGTGGAATTAGGTGGGGCTAGAAGTGTAATCAATATTTGTTTACTAGGATAGTTGTTAATAACTAGGCAAGGTAGTTGCTATCTTCATTCATTGATTGGTGTGTGTTTGTTTGTTGATTGATCACTTTATACTTGTTATGTTGATAGGTTTAATTGGGACCAAGTTAAAATGATCTTCATTGGTTTTAATTTATTTTGACATTGTTGAAGTGTTTAGAATTTGTCTTTTCAATGAAGTTTGGGTGGGCTATAAATGAACCTTGAATGGATCCAAAGTGGGATGTAGGTTGATCCAAAGTGAAATATAGGTGGGTTGTAAGGTTCACCAAAGTAGAAAGTAGGTGGGTTTTCAACAAAGTCAATGTGCTACATTTGATGGGCAATTCTCACCAAGAAGGTAAGGATGTTTAGTTATTATGGTAGTGTTGATGAACTAATGGTTCTTTATGTTGAATGCCTTAGACACATCAATGGCTTATGTATGTTTTTTTCATAGGGAAATTATCCACCTATATCCAAAGGTGATGTGGAGGATGGGAGGCATATAAACATGCACCAACATAGGAAAGGACAATGTCGCAACCCTAACTTTGGGCTCGCGACCAAGGCAAGGGCTTGCAAAGGTGCAAGCCAAAAGAGAGCCTAGGAGTCACATTTCATGCTCCCAGGGGTGCAAGAGAGTGTGAGGGAATGAACCCTCACATTCTCAAATGAACCCCCACTTTGGGAATTGGAGCCCCAATGGACTTTTGAATCTTTAAAGGGCGATTAAAGGGGTCAAAACTCATTGGATTGAAAAGTTCCTTATATCATTAAAAATTTCTTAGAACGTAGATGTCTAAAATGGGCTCTCATGACCCGTTTGAGTACTTAAAATCCAATTTATGGCCAAAAGAAGGGTCGGGAGTCAAATTGCCAATTTGATTCCTACCCACTAAAAGTCAAAAATCGCCCCAATTTCCTTGCGTGTAGGTGGCATGCCACATACTATTGGAAATCTCTCAACAAGGGCTATAACTTTGTTTAAAACCTCATTTCAATTGGAGGTCTACACACAAAGTTATGGGCCTCCAAAGTTGTGAGAATCCCAATTTTGGGAATTTCAGGACTCCCACTTGGGAGTCCCAGGACAAAAATGACATTTGGGTGCTGGTCCCATGGCCAGGCACAAAGTATATTATAAGGAGGAAGGTGGTGGCTTTCCCCAAGTTTAGGTCGTGGTGAGTTTTATGAGTTCATGTTTACTCATGGCTTGTTCATGCACCAAAAATGCTCCAACTATGCACTAACCAACTTGTTGTTTGGTTGGTGCAGGTCCATGTGAGTAATTGAATTGATTATCACTTTTCTTAGTCCCCATCCCGGAGCTCTAGCATGCCCCCTACCCTCAAAGTGTTATGAACTAGGGAACGTGCCCCAATTCCTTATCCTTCTGATGTTTTCACATTTAAACTCGCAATTGAATCTATCAAGGAGTTTGGGGGTTCATCAAACAAAATCATAACACAAATAAGTCCCTATCCATATTTAAGATTGAATATGATAACATGATTGATTTAGCAACACCCAAAGACATGGAGAAACTCTCCACATATGTTACACATCCATGTGATAGCTACATACCCAATTAGTGGGATATACCACTATTGATGTCGGGGTTATTGTGCCTAAAAGTCAACTTCATCCCAATCTACAACAAAGGAAAACTAGGTTGGCAACTAAGACCAATTCAACATCAAGCTTTTGTGGTGAATGACATTCTAGTCCCACGAGCAAAAAATAAAATGTGATTAATCAATAATTTAAATCCGAATAGAAGAGAAATATTGTTAGTTTCTAGTGGGTCTAAGTAGGTTCATCTCATTAGTTATATGGGAATTAAATTGATAGTGGGTACAACCCACTTACAGGAAAAAAACCACTAGCACTCAAAGCTAATGTGGAAAAAGGGAAGGAACCAATTGGAACAAGTACACATGCATCATGGAAATATATAGGCATCAACCCCCCTTGCTAGCATTTCAACTCATTGGGGAACCAACAAAAAGGTGTTCAAGCCGAGTTGGAATGTTTATAAAAAATTGCCCAAAGGGAAAACCCTTGGTTAGTATTAATGTGTCGCAAATTGATGATGTGAGTACTTGGACCATCTATTTTCCAACTTAGTTGGGGCTAGGCTGTGATGATGTATGTGGTGCTAGAGTGTTGTGTTCATGACATAACTTGAATGTGTGCCTTTTTTTTGATGTGTGGTGGTAGGCTCCATTGAAGGTTGGCACAAAATGTAACATCTTCCACCTCAAGTTTAAGGGGAAGGTGGTTGGAGAAGGCATTGTAGGTGTTAACCATGCATCCAATGGGTCTACAAGAAACTCTCTTGCCCTATTGTGTGGGCTAGGTAGGCAAATGGTCATGGTGACCAAGGTCTACAAGCCCAATGTCAAGCTCATGGTTGAAGAACTTGAACAAAATCCAAATGTCCGAACTTTAGATGAAACATGTGTGTCCTCAATGGCCAACAAATCTTACATCCTATGGGAATGTAAGTGGTTGGTAGAGAATTTTAACAATTAAACATATACCAATGGGTGGCATTAATCAGCATGGTATAGTTCAACATGGACAATTTTACATCAAGTTGACTTATACAAATTTTGGACATCATGACCATACCTCCATTTTCAAGTGTAGCTTAAATGGACTTATATTTGTGGGCTACATGACCATGCTAGCACTTTTTTTTTTGGTAGTGTAAATGAACTTTTGAATTTTTATTTTTTTGAAAAGTTTATTTCACATGTGTGGGTACAAGATGCATGACATTAGTTAAATAAAATGGACCCTTAACTTTTGATTAGTGGTGTAGTGGTATAAGGCATGGTGATGCACTCCACTTGAAAAATGGATGGGCAATATTATAGGCATACACCAAAAAACTAACTTGAATTTTTTTAACTACCCAAAAATCAAATCCCTTAAAAATTTCCACAAATGCCTATTCCACTAGAAAAAAATGGTGGCACTAAATCCACAAATGAAACTTGCCTGAAAAATTTGTGGCATTTGGCACACTCCACTTTGCAGTGGTTACACTTTATTAATTTATGATTTTTATTTGGATTATTTAGTATTAATAAATTACTTAAAATTTGTGGCACATTCCACTGGAATATTCCACTTTAGGGTGACATGATTTATTCCACCTTCACATTCCACTCAAAATGCCCCATTCCACTTTGGGTTTTCCACTATTGTGGAATCTGAAGTGGAATAGGGTGTGATCTGTTGTAATGTTTTACACCATGAAAGCATAGTTTTCAAAACATTGTATGCATGATACCACAACATCTTTAGGTATATGTTGTAAGTAGTTTCTAAACTCCTTTTCTTGCCACTATGACACATAATCATGCACAATGAAATCACTAAGCCATGGCTTCAAATAAGTTATTAACTCAATAAGGGTTGTATTTTTATGTTGGATTCATGACATCTTTTTGTTTTGACCATTACTATTCTTCCCAACAACCATGTACCCTATGCATCACCATTGTACCAACTTTTCTATTGAAGTTTAAATGGGACATAGCTTCAATTTCTCAACCCCACAATCCCGACATTGGCCATTAAACACACCTTTCTATGGAACAAATCAAACTCCTCTTTTGAACAAAGAACTAACATCCATAATGCAATAATCCCATTGAATAGGCTCAAGTGAGCACAACATGATTGTTGACCTTCAAACTTTATTTTTGGCTTATATACCTCACATGAACATGCACAATCTCCATGTACCCCTTTCCCAAGACTTCTTACATTGTCCAATCCCAACATCAACTCCCTCAACTCAATATGGTATTTACAACAACAAGTATTCCATTGTTTTAACCGCTTAACAAATCAAGGCTTCAATAATTGGAAAGAAATGAGTTGAACTTGAACATCTAGATTTGCCAATTTAAAGGCAGTGAAAAATTCAAGTTGCAAAGCACAAAAAAAAAACTAAATTAGTAGATGCATGTAGCCATGACCACTTATCCTAAGTGCACTAGCTTTATCATGTTTGATTAACCTTGGATTACTATAAAACAAAGCTATTATGCACATTAAACATAAGATCCAAACATTACAATAAAATTCAAGATGAGCAGCACCAAAAAAAGACAACACATTTGGATATTTACATGGCCATGACCACTTTGAAAACTCAAGCCCATTTGCTTGAAATCATTTATTATGACTATTGAAAAACTACAAAAGTCTAAACAATAACTACAAGTGGTGCTACAAACAGATATATTCAAAGTACAAATATTTAAACAAACATTTAGACATAAATAGATAGATAGACAAACATTTAAATTGACATATTTAGACAAACATTCAAACAAACAGATTCAGATAGATATCTTGAAAGAAACATGCATATAGGTAATTTTATTCAAGGAATTGAAATATTCCAATGATTATATCAATAGACATAAGGTCATTTTTGCAATAAAATTCCAAGCTTTGCAAAGATATATTTAAATCACTTTGAAAACTCAAACTATCCATTCAAAGTGGTCATTTGCATTAAAACCATTCAAATTTTAAATTATTATAAAACAAAGTTATTGTACACATTAAATATAAGGTCCAAGCTTTAAAATAAAATTCAAGATGAACAACACCAAAAATAGACATCAAACTTGGATATGTACATGGCCATGACCGCTTTGAAAACTCAAGCCCATTTGCTTGTTAAGTCATTTATGATCATTGTTAAGAAGCTACAAAAGTTATTCACTTGAAGTGACATAGTGGCATCAAATGATATTTTAGACTAAAACAAGGTCCTAGTTCTATAACAATTAAAAATCATGCTGTAAATAGATGTATTCAGAATACACATCTTAAGATGACCATATTCATATATACATATTCAAACAAACATCCAAATAGACACTTTCAAATAAATAGATTCATACATACATATTGAAACAAACATATAAGTTATTTTAGTTAAAGAATTGAAATATTCCAAAACTACTATATCAATTAGCGCTTAAGGTCCTTTCTAAAATGAAATTCCAAGCTTTGCAAAGCATCCAAGGAACCACTAATTAGGCTAAGTGATGCATGATTCTTGAAGAGTCTGAAAACTCAAGTTGATTAGCTATTGAATTTATTTCTAATCAACTTTGAAAATCTAGTAATATATAATTGGTGACTTGTTAAGTACAACACAAGTTTTTTGTGCAACTTACTAAGAAAGCATCACCTTGTCTTTTAGATCACAAAAGGTTGCTAAAATAAATCACAACCTTTTTTATATCATCATTAAGCTTAGTTAAAAAGAACCATAACCTTTTTTAGATTAGCAACAAACTACTAAAAACACCACACCATTCCTTAGATACTCACTAAGCTCCTTAATAACACCACACCATTCCTTAAATATTAATCACTAGGCTCCTTAATAACAACACACCATTCTTTAGATAATCATTAGGTTGCTAAAATACCACAACCTTGCTATTTGGTCTTCATCACTTACTTTAAAAAACCACAACCTTCTTTAGATCACCAAAAGGTTGCTAATAAGCAACCCAAACTTCCTAAAATCACTAATAAATAAGTTGTTAAAAGACACTGGTCACAAAAGATTCCATCATAGCAAACTTGACACCCTTAAATTAACATTGATTTAAATTTTCCCTATGTAAGGATTATACAATTGTGGTTGCAAACCTGGTAAAAGGTTGAAAAAATGCTAATGACACTTCAAGAAAGAAAACACAAGTTTATTGAAACATGATTTTTGAGCAAGCACATATTTTGAACAAGTTCATGCAAAAGTAGGAGCACCTAACTTATTTGCAAGTAACGTGTGGCATGTTCTTCAAAGATCTTCACCCCAATCCGCGTCTGTGTAACATCCTTACAATTAGGTGAGATTGTTGTTTGGGTATATTCCACCACAAAGTTATCAAATTTTTTGTTAACTCTGAAAGGATGTTTGACCTTTTAACATGTTGGTGAGATGTCCAAAATGCCACTCCAGATGAATCTAGCAAACTGCCTTCTTTCAGCAACCCTCCTAATGTTCCTCCTATCCACCCTTAACAATTTTGCCACCTCTCTAGAACTTCTAGCAGATTGGGAGGTGGCCAAATTACAAACAATGTTTTTTTCCATGGTGATCTTTGAAAATTTTGCACTGATCAAATGGGAAGTCAAACCAAATCTAAAATTTTCTACAAGATTTTTGTTTGTTTTCACTTTCAACAGTTCTTGGAGGTAAGGTGGCAAAACATCTTTTAGTAAAGGGTGACTAAATAACTTTTCCAAAACAATGTTTTTGAAAGCTAAGTTAGTCCCTACTAGGTATTCAATTATGAACATTGCTAGGGTCCTTGCATACACAACACTATCCCTTTACATTGTCTTTGATTTCTAAAGGAATTGGATACAACATTCACATGATCATCAATTTGTTGCAGAAACTATTGTTGCAATGCTTGTTCCTTTGCATAACCTTGGGCTTTCTACTTTCTATATTCATGTTGCTAGTCTTGGGTAGTTGTAAACTAGAGTGCTCATAAAATCATGTAACGAGTGAATTTTTCTACACCTCTATGGGTTCAAATGTATGGTGCATGAATTTGTTATAATTATTAACTTAAAGGGATTCAATTTAATGATTCTAGCTACATTTACTTGTGAAAGAAAAAGTCAAATCAAATCAATATAACATTTCAAATGAGGGACTTTTTAATTTGACCCCCTCGAAATGTAACAATACACAAAGGGTGTGCATATGGATTCACAATTTCCAATTTTTGCATTGATTAAGTCATTTATTAGTCTTTGCACCTCATCAATGTCATGGGAAATTCAAAATAAAGGTTTCCAAACCATTTTCAAGATGACATGGAAATATAAGGACTTTATAAAAAAAAATTATGAAATAGTTTTATGAAGTCCTTTTGGACATGATTTTTGTGGAATTTATATATATATATATATACATATATAAAACTTAAATTTTAGGATGTTTAAGAGGTGCCCATGTAATAACTTTTAGAATAAAATGAATATAAAATGGTGTCACATTTTGGTCACAATCAAAATGTACTATTAAGGAGTTCACATGTGCCCTTTTTGGTCCACCCTAGAATGCTTTCACCTTCTCAAGCATACACCCTCCTCCTAGACCCATTCATTTTCCCTTTAACTTTCAACACATAGCTCATCATGATCAACATTATGATTGCCATGTTACTCTTCATTTTCCACATGTAACTCCTCAAGATCCTCATTCTTTGCATGTAACTCTTCATGATCATCGGCAGATGCTTCGAAACTATCTTCATCCACCAAACAAAGAAATACAACCTTAGTCTTTCATTTCTTCCTATTGCTTCCCATGAAGAATCCAAAATTTTAACATGAAGCTCTCACATCGCATTTGTTCAAATGTTAAATCTATAGAAAACACAACTCCCCTTAGACAATAGTAAACTGGATTTATGAATTACAACTTGCATAAAACACTTTCAACATGAATTAGAGAACTTGTTTCTAGCTACTTTCAAATGAACACAAAATTGCAAAGAAATGTGCATTCAAGGTGATTTGTCAACATGCAAGCACCAAATGTTAGATTTGTGCAACTTTAAGGCATCTCCAAGGTTACTAGTGGAACACAAAACTAGATCTATAAACAAACAAAACAAATGTTTAGATATGCACATGTTGGAACTAAAAAAACCATATATATTTTGATCTGTAAGCATAACTAGTCAAAATTTGCTTCAAGACGTCTATGCAATTGAAGTTCAATAAATGGATCTATTGAAAAGTAGTAGAAACAAATGCTTAGTAGTTGAAAACTTTACAAGTTGGGATTTGGGTAAGAAATTGCATCATATCACTTTTCAGTAGCCCTTCTAAAATCAAACACTTGGTACATGACCACTAAACATTTTGTTTCAATTACCAAATGAACATGTTTTGCCACCACCAGTTACATGTAACAACCACTTCAAGCTTTATTTTCCATAAATCAAGCAAAGTAAATCATAGCCTACTACATAATCCACAAGGCTTCATAACACTAAAACTAAAATTTAGAGATTTTGTTCGTGAACTTGAATGTAATATGGGTTTAGGCCAAAATGAAACCCCCCCTCCACACTCCATTTGCCTTGCTTGAACTTGAACAACCTTTTCTTTCTCAAACAAAGCACTTTTTTCTTAATGTCCCAAAAAACACAATCAAGGATTTGGTGTTCAATTTGACAATCTTCAAACAATTCTTCACCTCGCACAACACATTTGATTGTATCATCCAAATCTTTTAAATTAAAATTATTCTATATCTTTCTCTTTAGCATGATGGTTCTAACAAATTGCATCACATTGGCCCACCAAATCTTTCAAGTTTTTTTTTCCATACGCACTTTTGCAATAGTCGTGTTTTCTATTTATAAATGTTACAACTATCTACAATTAAAAAAAAACTTTGATATAAATGGCATGGTACATAATTACTAATGAAAAGCTTAAGCATGTTTCATGGAATATCATGGCCATGAAGAATACAACATTAGATCAAATGCAAAATCATTATAAAGCACATAACCTTCTTTTTAAGATTGTGTCTATGTTGCAAGATTGCTTTCAATTTTATTTTTTTGTAGTTATGAAGTCTTGTGCTTCTATTACAATATCCCTTCAATCCTCCATGTTAAACATCACCACTATCAATTTTCTCTCCAACTTTTTCTTTTCAACCTTTGCATCACCTACCTTTGCACATGCACACTTTTCCAACTCACACAATAAAATATACAAATCTACGACTCTCTTGGTTTCTAATGGGGGTAAAAGCATGGTTACGTGGCTCATGTTTGACATTTTGAAAAGTCAACATCTTACACTAGCTACAATTCCTACATTTAAAATAATTATGAAAATATAAATCCTATGATTATCCCCTATGGTTTTGGTCACAAATATTAATAGACCACCTTATAAATATCCTTAAACATGTGATTGGTCAAAAAATTTAAAGAAAATGTAAAGATTTCAATGTGAAATGGAATACCAATTGTAAAAAATGACAAAAGTCACAACAAGTTAAATCTTTAAATATGAAAAATATATATTGGAAAATTTCAACGCATTTTACAATTAAATTATTCATTTTATGGTGGCCTATTTTAAAATTTTAATTATCATATTATTATGACATATTTTTTGAGTCCACAATTTTCATTTTTTGTGTGTGACAAACATAGTGTCATCATTTCAAAAGTCCACAATGAGTCCATTTTTTTGTGACATTGTTGTCACTTTTTACAAACACCCCTATCATCATTTTTGTTTGGTTGAAATTGTAAAAGATAACAATAAATGTTTGAAATTTATGGTGAATATTTTCCACCTAGATTGGTGGACTAGCTAGGGGTTTCATGTTCAACATGACGGTCATGAAGAATTTAAAATGTGACTTGGGCTCAAGTGAAGTATGGAAGTCGATGGTAGAAAGCTTGCTACATGCATCTTCAAGACCAATCTTGCCAAATGAGTTTCTTTGCACTTGTTGATATTTACTTCTAAATTTGAATTAAACTAAAATGTTGAAAAAGTTTCATTAAAACTCATCCATAATTTTTAAAAAGATTTTCACTAAAGTCTATTACAACATGAATAATGAAAAAATTGAAAATTTTAATGTTTGATATGATTCTACATTTTAAGTTCATCTATAATCCAAAAAAATAACAATTGTGATAGTCCAAATAGTCCACCTAATTGTGCATTCACCCATGGTAATATGTCGTATGGACATAATCCCCATTCCTTCAAGCTACTACCTTTAATTCCAATGCGAGCCAACTACTTTTCATCTCCAATGTGAGTAACTTATTATCGAATTGTGTAGATGCCTTTGTTGCATTCAAAGTGAACAATTTTATACTTCCATTCTTGAGTCTCCCCATGTCATGTCTCCTTCATGCCTTTTCTTTCGCCACTGAAATGTTATTGCCTTTGCCCAATTAATCTCCTACCCCTTCTCTTATGCTATGTATCCTTTGATCAACCACAATATGAAATTGTTGTTGGTTGGCATTGCCACACCATAGATTTGCCAATGTAGTTTTTTCAACTCATGTTTGGTATCGGCATGAATGAATGGGTTTGTAACCTTGAAAATACACTTTGGTCCAAAAACCTCTACGAAATCATTGTCATTCACATGTGCATTGGTAAACTTTATTTCTAAATTCAAACCTTCAATATGCAAATGCCTAACAACTACGAAATATTCTTCTGTTTGTAGTTAATAATCAACAATTTCCGATGGTGGGAACTTTGAATCCTTTTTTTTACCTTCATTTTTTCTTTCATCATCATCATTTCAACTTCCAAAGAAATAAGCAAAAGAACACAACTTAAGTTTTGAAGTTCATAATGTAGGTAATAAGGCCAAGTATGGACAAAAATGATTTACACTCAATTGACTCAAGCATTCTATTAAAAAAGCAAACACGAAACTTAATTTGACTTGCATTCAAGTTGCAAAGAAAACATGTGTGACACAAGTAAACTCAATAGAGTTTGCACTTGAGTAAGAAAAGAAGAAAGAAAAATTTGTGCTAACCTGCATCAAAAGTTATGTGAGGTGCAATTGACCTAAAAAATGTGTGCATACATACGAAATATTTCAAAAACATTTTATTTCAACAGGTTCAAAATTGACCCACTTCATCTATTCCCCCAAACCAATCATGACATGCCACATAAACATTTTTAAAATATATACTTTCTTAGGATTCATTGAAGGGGGCCCGAGTTTGGCTCCTATTTGTGTGTTTGGACCTTTAAGTGAAAAATTCTCCCTAGGAACATTGGTGTAACAATACTAGTTGGTGCATGGCTGAAATAATGCATGATGTTGTTAAAACAACCATTACAAAAGTTGTCATGAAGACAACAAATTGCATTTCCATCTCTTATGATGAAGTTATAAGTGTTGATAATCATAATTGGTTGTCCTTGCACAAATATGTCATCAAGGATTGGTCCTGGATTTTAATTATGGTCTCCCTTGAAAGCTTGCCTTGAAAGGGTGAATAAAAGGGTTGATTTTAGAAATCTAACCAAAGTCATCATTTAAACATTGTTGATTACTAGCGGTCTAATAGATGAGTCATTATCCTTTAAGTTCATTTGTTTTGGAGTTGATGATGTGAATGTTTTTCAAGGTGCAAGGATTGAAATTATGTAGTAAATTCAATTGGATTATGCTCCTCACATATAAGGCATCCCTTCCATGGCCCATCAAATTAATTTGGCCATGCAACTTTGTTTAAGCCAAACATGGTTTGTGGGTTGAAAAACTTGTTCTAAACCTTACATGCTTACTTCAGCAAGAGCCCTAAGAGGCATTTGGAACTCAACAATGGTGCGGATGAGTTAAAACAAGCCAAAATCCTTTTCAAGATGCCAACTTTTCTACAATTCGTGTTAGATATCATTATGTGGTGCCACTTTAATGGCATGTTAATCATGGAAAGTTGTGCTTATTGAATAATATGGACATTGAAAATTTTTAAATGAGTCACAAAATCTTCCAATATCAAGGTTTGTTTTGAACTAAAGATGTTTAACAACTTCATTCAATAACACTACTTTCACAAAGGCCCCCTTATTTTTCATAATACAAACTTTTTTTTAATTTTCAAAATTTTTGTAATAATAAGGTATTATTAGACAAATTGAAAAAAACTCCAAATTTCATATTTTTTCAATTTTGTGTTTACCAAAACTTAAGGTTTGTTTAAAGTTCATGAGTCCTTTATGACATGTAAATGTCATGTAATGTACATGTTGCTTTAAAAAAAGTTGTAGCTTATAATATGAAAAACGAAACTTGAAAATGTTAACATGTTTTGGTATGATTTGAATTTATGATAATTTGTCAAGACAAAACAAAAAATCTAACAACATTTGTACACTTTTTAAATTCATATTTATTCAAATTTTATTAAAAAATATTGGGGCAACTATAAATATGATAAAGAAAAATTTCAAAATATTTCATTTGAAAATTCCTCTTTATGAAAAAAAGTTTTTTTTGGCAAAAGGACCACAAAAAGGACAATAGTCCTAAATGCAAAGTAGACACATTGGCTTGTTAAATGTCATTTGAACCCCCAAGCTTGTTGAGATCATGGAAATTCAAGGTAAGAAGTTGTTGAAGAATGTCAAAACAAGTTGGATTTTTGTGTTAGAGTTTGAAAATGGGTGATCAATGAATATTATTTTCAAATCTTTGATGGGTTCTTCCCTTGACCTTTTCATCATGTCCGTGGATACTAGACCTAAGTATAGGTATGGAATAATTAACCTTTAATTGCATTGGAGGGTGTAAACAAGATAACACGAATCACACCCACCCCTTTGGATGACTACTTATTGGGTGATTATTTTGAGATATTCTTGGAATATTTTGAACAAAAGTCTTGCAAATAAACTTGAAAATTTTTGAAAATTTTCATCACATTATTATGTTATGATTTACATAAAAAATTTCCTAAAAATGTTATTTTCCTAAAAATTCAAATCGATTTAAAAGTCTTTTTATTATTTAAAAATTTGGTGAAAGTGCTTTTGATAAATATAGAATCTTTAATCCTATATTGTGGTCTAAAATCGGGATTGAAATATAATAAAACTAATACTAACACAATTTGCTCATTTAGATCTACTTTAAACTAGTTTCAGAATTCAAAATGTAGTAAGGAAAGTATGATAAAAACAAATCAAAATAACAACTATAACTATGGAAATAAAACTTTTCCAGAAATCAAAACGTATTTATCTCATATTCCATTAAAGATTCATGTTCTTGAATGATACAATGGTCTTTCATCTCTTTCTCTTCTCCAAAAGATATAATTAAAAAAAATAGTCCTATGTTCTATTCAAATTCAAATGATGATAAAAACCTATATAATCTAGCTAGTAATTTCTAAACCAGTAATTAAGTAAATATAAATATGGTAACTAATAATTAACACAATTAACTATTCCTTTAATGTTACCCCACCCGTACTTTAAATTATGTCTTGGATTTTTGGATTAAAAATGTGTCAATAAAGCTAATTGTTTTGTTGTTTTTGATCCTGTGATTCAAAAAACCTAATATGTTTATACAATAATGTGCTCTATCTATTCTACAATGTGTTCTGCTTATATTTTAGATTGAAGCACTATCTGATTTTTTGTTGTATACATAATCTGTTATTGCTCTTTTGATGCCTTTGTTGACATTTGTGCAATTGTTTATTGGTAGAAATGAAATTTAAATTCTTACAAAATATTTCACACTATTATAACAACGAAATTGCATTTCACATGCCTATGTTCACTATTTCTATCTTAAGTCTCAACAAACTTAACATTATCATTCATTCCAACATCAGATTCATGATTATTGCATATAACCAAAATTTTCACTTTAGAATACATTATAAAAGACTCTACAAACAAGATTACAATTCATTTCATCATAATCTAACACTACATGAAATTCACACAAAAGATGAACATGGAATTCATTGTAGAAGTTTATGCTTCTTTGTGTTACTAAAAACATGAATCCAAACTATAGCATAATCCCATGTTTTGTTGAAGAAAATCCCAAAACAACACTTCAAATCTATGTTATATCAAAATAGAGTCTATGGTTTTTTACCACAAGTACCTTAAGCTTTTCCTATTCTTCTCTAAAAAAAACTCCTTTTCATCTTCTTCTCCCCTTTTCATCTCCAGAACTTTCCCCTTTCGAACCATCCCAAATCACATCATTATGATCCAAAATAACAATAATTCAAAATTCAGATTAACAAAATTCTTTGATTAGTCCCTATTTTAACTAACTTGTTCATCCTAAATCACATACTCAACTTACCCCCTTAACATTACCCCCTCTGTACTTTGGATTCCATCCTCGAAATCCTTGTAAAATGATATAAATGAAATGATAGTATTTTATATCCTTGTAAACATCTATTTCCCCTACCACAATGTTGTAACCCTAATTTACACAAAAACCAGTGGTTCTATATCTATGTTTTACTTTGCAATTCTGATCTCTTCCCTCATTAATTCAATTTGTGGTTTGATGTCCAGATGTTGTATCTTGGATATCTCTTCTTCTGGTGCTAGAAAAACTTCCACCTTTTCATGTTCCTGAATTCCTTTTGGTTCTATTTCTACATAACCCCCTCCTCTAAGGTCTTGTGGTATCTCTGGCTATACCTCTTCCTCCTGAATTGCTCCATTTTTGAGGTCCTACAATTTTTTAATCTGTACTTCTTCCTATTAGGTTGTCCCACTAGGCCCTGCTTCTCTCTTTATCTTGACCCAATACCTTTGTACTTGTTGGATTGCCACAAATGAAATCTAGAAAATTCTTTTGATAAGCTTCCAACTTGTACTTCAAAAAAATTTCATCAGCTCTATTCTGAGCTAGATTCTTCTCTAACTCCTTTGTAAAATATTCCTCTACATCCTCCCACCATTCTTTAAATTTTACTTCAGAGTCCATCTTGTTTTTCATCCTCATCAATGTATAGTACTACAACATCTATTCACAATCCTCTAGTGTTTTCTTGATACCAGCTAGACCTCTGTTCTTGTGCCCTCTTCAACTGTGCTTGCAGGTGCTATAAAGTTATCTAATACTCCTTCTTGTCTTTCATGAACTACTTTTTATATGCCTTTATTGTCTTTCTTTTAAGCTCCTCAAACTACAATGGAGATACATTCTTCAGATTTATCAATTCCAAATTTGTTAGAACATTCTCCTTCTCCTTCTTTTCTTTAGTCAGTGCTTTCACCTGACTATCCAAAGCCTCCTACTGTTTCTTATGAAGAAATAGTGCTTTTATCCACTTCCTCTCTATGGTGTCCTAGTTAGATTTTAGCCTTTTACTTTAAATCCTATAGTTCTTCATCCTGCAACTTCAGCCGTGCTATGTTACCCTTGAGCTCCTCATTTTCATCCAGTAGTTTATTTATTGAGTATTTTATTTTTTTGTTTAGCCTCTACCCTATTCTTCCTCCATATTTCCACATTATGCTTATACCTTTTTTGGAATTTTCTCCCTTTATCCAATTCCTCCTATAACCCTACCTTCTCCTTCTCCCTCATACCTAATCTATTCTTCATAGTTTTACTTCTAGAGTCAAATTCCCCATATTCTAACTCACAATTGCCATGCTCTACAATAACTCAGTTGCTTTATCTACTTTCATTACTTTTGTGGCTACCTCCTCCATAGACTTTTGTGTACTTGTTTGTGTTGTAAGATCTTTGGATCCTTCTACAAATGATCCTAGCTCCTATACCATTCTTCTCCCCAATTCAAATTCAAATGGGAATCCTTCTGGAGATTTTGGCCTACTAGGTGGTACATGTAGTTCTACTTGTCTAAACTCTTCAAAAGCAGGTTGTGTCACCATTCTCTCCATCTACAATTCAGTAACTTGTAGACCTTCTTGTGTCTTCTATTGTTGCTACTGCAAATGTTGTTGTAAATGTACTAAATGTTTTGGACTTGTGGTCTCCATCCAATTTTCACATACATCCCCTTTAAAGTGCAAATGCTCTTCACCCTCTTGAAACCTTATGTCATGTCCCCTCTTAACTCCCTGACTCTACTCCCATAGTTGTCTCTCTTGTGGCGATGTCATCTGTGGTATCTTTTACCTCTATTCCTTTAGTTGTCTCTCTTATGGAAATGTCATATGTGGTACTGTTGCAATCTGTTTAATTGCTTGTACCACTAGTGGCATTGCCCTTACCATTATTTGTATTATAGATGGTTCCACTTTGCCCCTCATCATTTTCTGTGCCTTCAAATTTGTGCTCTCCTATTCCCTCTTCACTTTTGAACCTAAGGCTCCTCCTTCCTTAACTTTGTTATTTATCTTGAGAGCACTTCTTGGAAAGTCTGCTACAACTTTTCTTTTTGTTCTCTAATGGTGTCTACATCTCTCCCTAGTTCTTTTAACCTTGGTCGATGGTTTCTATGGATTGTCCTTTTGATGCACAAATTGATATTGAAAGATTTTTGCCAATATTAAGGCAAATTGACAAATATCTTTCTTATCCCCCTTATTCTTCTCAACATACTTATACCAGTTATCCAGCACACTACACAGACTATTGAATATAATATGTGCCCAATCTACTTGTTGCCCTTTTTCTATTCTCACCAATGTAATAGCATTTTTGTTGTTAAAATATTGTACCTTGTCCCTCTGATAAATGACAAATATAATGGCAGGATATTTGATAGAGTATGGCAGACCTAGACTCTTTGCATTCCATTGATCTATAGAAGAATTTATAGGTGCAAGTCTACAATTTTATATGCTTGAACTGCTAATGACTTACTAACCTGTCCTTTTAATTCTTCTACATACCCTTTCGCACACACTCCAAAAACATCTACAATTAGTTGTTTGCTAATTAGATACACCTTATCCTTATGCCCACAATAGATATCTGCACCTTTGATCAAGAATGTGTTTATAAATTCCAACATTACATTGGGCATTGGTGTTTCCCACCCCATAAGAAACAAAGGCACAAGCCCTGCTTTAGAAGCTTAGTTTTCTTTTGTAGCAATATCCTTCTAGTTCTCCATTTGTTCTATATGTTTATCATAGTTTTGTTTCATATGTGTCCACATGAAATGCTTAGGATCTGGAATTTTAATACCTTTCTCTAGAAGTGTAGCTCTGTCCAAGATTGCACATCTTCTTTTTGCTACCACTTCCACTTCATGCTACTCCATCTCCATCAACCTTCATTGTGTTTCTGCCCTTGTTTACACCTCTGTGGTTTGTTGTACATTCAACTGCACTTCTATGAATAGTTGTTCTTCCTTTGGAACAACATTCTCTTCCCTTGCATCCTTTTACACTATTTGTGTCATCACAAAACAATGTTCCTCAGCTTCATCTTCCTCTACTTCTTCAATGCACATTGGATCTATTGATGAGCTCTTAGTCCTATCTGCTCTCTTGCATGTTAACATCGTCTGCTTCTGTGCAAAAAATGAACTGCAAATGTTTCAATTGTATCTATATCTTGAATTATTATCTACATAAATTAGATCTTCACATTATATGCCTTCCCTTCTGCACATTCCGAAGATGATGATGAATGCGGCAACAACCTTACAACCAACCAAACATTGGTTACACATCTTGTGGCTCATGTTAATGTGGCAACACATTTAGGATAAATCAAAACTATACCCATAAAACATATCTATTACCCAAATGTAACCTATAATGTAACCCTACCTATAACTAAAAGAACCTAAAATTCTGCATGGTGAAAATTAAGGAGGAATGTTAGTGCAAGATTTGTTTTTGGTCTTGTATGGAAATATGTGTGACAACAATCATTCTAATGTTTTGTAGTAAAACAACTTTACTATGGAACTTTACTATGGAATTTAATAGAGACAACATTTAAGATTTCCACTTGTTGAAGGTTGGATTTCATTAATCCTTCTTTTGGCTACAATATTATTTGTGGATTTTATCAATCCCCTATTTGAAAAGAATTTTGTGCATTTTAACAATATCCAATTGGAAAATTAAAGGTATAATAAATAGTGGAAAAGTTCCATTGGGTTTGGCCTTATAATTTTAAACTTCAATATATTAAAAAATTTCATCATTTTTAAAAATAAAAAAATATATATACATGTTTCTTACCACCATGAAGGTGTGTCATAAGGGGTCTTAGACCTTGGCCTAAACACTAAACCTTAATTTTTTGTATACATGGATCCTACCCTAATGGAAAAAATGGATGATAATATACCTAGGTGAAGATCTTTTAAGGAGTATCACACAAGACGAAGAAGGCCTAGTTCTTATTGCAATCCTTTTTTACCTAAATTTCATCATAATCATCCACAAATGTGTATTTACATGGTAAAAAAGGACTAGGTTAAAAAAAAAAGAAAAAAAGGGTGATGCTATGACAAGATTTTGGTATACCTTAAAAAATTTGCACCCACCTTTCAACCTCATTGTAAAATTGGAAAAAAAAGTTCTATTCCATTGGTGTTATTAAAAACATTATCATTTTTCTTCAACAAAAATGTTAAATTTTAAAGATTTTATATTCATTGTGGATATATATGTTAGTATGAAAAAGGTTTTAAGTTAAAAATCACATGAAAAAAAATCCTTGTGTAAATGCAAACCCATCCTTGGGTGGTACCATGAAGAATGTCACACCCTAAATGTTTTAAACCCATTCAACTTTAGGACAACGTAGGACTCACTTATGGAAAACTTTTCATTTCAAATTTCATATCCAAGATTACCCATGTCATTTAAAATTTGAAACTTCATTTGGATTTACAAAACATTAAATTTTAATATTCCAAATAAGTGGTCAAGGACAAAGTTTTAAGAAAGTAACACTTGGGGTTCCTTTATTTATGAACACAAAAGGAACAAGTTTCTTCACTTTTTAAAATGCCTTTAATTCTTGGGAGGGCCTCAAGTAGTCCTCATTTTTATTTGTTTAATCAATAGTGGATTAGAACAAACACAAGTTTTTGAACAATTTTCAAATGTGATTAGGACTAAGAGGTCTTGACATGCCATTGCATTTATGTGCAATCACATTAACAAGAATCATAACAAATGTAACAAATGCTTAGTTTTTCATGTTTAAAAGTGGTAATTTAATTTGGTCTTGAAAGTACAAGATTTTTAATATAGTAAGGTTCATAATATATCATTGGTACATGTGAATCAGTTTGAAAAATATTCAATCAATAATAAGCTTTCAAAAACACTCATTAAACACTGTAATGCGTGTTTTTTAGCACTAAAAGGACTTATAAACAGACTTCAAATTTTAGTTAGGAGGCTTAAAAAAAATGTTTATGAAAATGTGGTTCCATTTTATGTTACATTAAAAAAATTGATGCAATGGTAAGGACTTGTCTCTCAATGTGGAGGTGAGAGGTTCAAATCTTTATTTTTGTAACTTATTTACCTTAGTATAAGCTAGGTACTTTATGTGGTTAATCTTATTTAAAATGTCTAGGCTATGTCACCTAGGCTCCTACTTAGCCCATGTTTTTTACGTAGGTGACTTAGGTTCAGTAGGTTACACCACCTAACTTAAGTAGCATAGGTTAGCCTAACTAGCCTAAGTTTTGACATGTAATTAGATATGTCATTTTTTATGTAATGAATTGACCTAAGCATCTATATACTTATCAACCCCTAATACCAAATAAAAAAGTGATAAGTGGATTTTACTTTCAATTCGCTCTTGGTTATGTGCAAATTTGAAAAGTTATTGTTTATGCATTGCCTTATTTTAAGTTTTTTGCAATGTGCATTGTTTTAGTGGCATTTTAGAGTTCACAACACTTTGTCAATTTTCACACTGCATTTATTTCATTGCATTATCAATTTTAAATTTTAGAGTTTTGTTGTTCATCATTTTCATTTTGTCATTGTTTTGCCATTTAAGAGCTTTATGTGTGTAAGGGTGCCCATGCCTTCATTGAAATCACCAATCAACTTTATGCATAAACATTTTTTTCCTTCCCCATTTGATACATGTTTTGGTTTGAATGCACCATGAAACTTTGGCTTTGTTTCATTACACGAAACCCACCAATTGAATGTTTAAGGTTTGAGGTACTATATATGTATAAAGGGGGTGTTGGAGGTGTTGGAAAATATGTTAATTATTGATGGAAATGTGGTGGTGTAAAAGGCCTGGTTTATTATTGTGAGTTGTGATGCAATCATAACAATAGATTGCCAAAGTTGGGTAAATGTGCATGTGTTTGTGGTAGAAGATTGAAAATGGATATGCATTTTACAACTTGTATCAAGTTGTGAAATGTGACACTTTTGCAAATAACCTTAACAAGTTGATTGTGGATGCCTTGTTATTGTATCATGGTGGCCTTTCTAAACAAAAATTGGGTTTGAAGTTAATATGCATGTTTTTGGTATAGGTGGTGTGATGATTTTTCAAGGATTTAAATTTGGTATTATTAAGCAATTGAAAGAAAGATGCACCTTTCATATTGGGGATCTACATTATGTTGGACATAATACTAATCTCATGGTGCAACTTTCTCACACTTGGTCTTGGTGTGTATCCATTTTACTCATGCATAGCCCCAAATGTCATCTAGAAGGTACAAGCTAATTGAATTCCTAAGGTTGTTCAAGCCCTTAAAATCCTATGGGGAGAAAGCATGCAAAAATAAGCCCAAAAAAATCCCTTGACATTGCAATACTTTATTTTTTATATAAAGGTTAAAAAAAATCAAAACCTTTTCAAGTATCATTGTGAAATCATCAATGCACTTTATTAAGTTTATAATAAGTTGGATACCAAGTTTACTTTAATGTAAAAAAAAATGTAAAAAGTAAGTTTTAAATTAGTTAGGTAAAACATGCTACAATTTACTTTAAATTAGGAGTTTAGAAAAATATGATTCTTATTATGTAAAAAAAAAGTGATTAATACATTTTAATGTACCATCAATTTGAAGTTACCAAAAAAAAAATTAAAATCTTATATTCATATACTTGAAACCAATTTAAAACACCTATTTGCATTTTCAAAAATCTACTTAAATACATATTAAAAACATAAAACATAATAATACATTAAAATCAAAGAACATCCTCGTATTGATCATTAAACTAAAAAATCTTTCAAACTTTTTTATCTTCAAATCTACTTTATGATTATTTTCACTAAAAAAAACCAAAAACAAAGATCATAAATTGACCTACTTTAACATGCTTACACCCTATGACATGGGAAGACGGGATGAATTTTTATGTTGTCCCTCGTAAAATGAATTTTATATCGAACCACACACGTGATTGGTGGTGGGGATGTTTGAGAAACAAACAATTAGTGTCGGGGATGTTTGAGAAACAAACAATTAGTCTCATTGCGAAAGTGAATTACCTTAGTGGCTAATCCTCCGCCCCACCTTTCCCCTCCGTCCCAACCCAAATAACTGGTTATTCACCCCTTAACCCACACATGGCTGCCCCATGTCAGAAATGTAGTGGTATAAGTAGCTATGTAGTCTACTTAAAAAGACTGGGGAAAAAGAAGGCTGGAAAACATAAACATTGCCTTGAGCTAAATGATCAAATCATTTGTATGCCCACCCCCCACCCGCTACACACAAGTGTAGGAATAGGTTTGTGATTAATTGATGGAAGATATTCGCCCAAACAGTAGCTGAAACACTGTTCCCTCAAAGAGGAGATATCAAAACTAAGCCAATAAAAAACTGACCAGAAATGCTGACATAGTTATGACGACGCATCGGTAACATCTCTTTTCACCAGCGGCTTTGGCTTCACTGGAGTAGGTAACGCTAACTATTCGTCACTCGTGATGTCAGTTTACTAGGGAGTTCCAGTTGGTGTTACACAAAGCAAGCTACAAGGGTTGAAATTTGAAATGCGCACCAGCCTTTTAAGTTCTAGACAACGGGTCATTTACGGCTGGCGAAAAAAATTAAAAATTAATCCTGCCATTTGGGTCTTTCATTTGGTCGTCCAGATGACGATACACTTTGCAAAATCGGAGCATATTTCCCTGGAATTAAAAGTAAGGATTGAAAAAGAGTAATTCTGTGTACAGAATTGGCCATGCAGCATGGTCGGATTCTATGCAAAAGAAAAAAAACTGGCATTCCCCTGCTTATATAACTTATAACGTCACATATTGGTATTATTTGTAACATTGGGATCATTGTCAAAGGGCAAGGAGGGACTTTTTTCTTAAGTTGACATAGGAGTTGCCAACAACCAACAAGGTGAACTTTCGAACGCCTGACAACTAAACAAAGAACAAAAAGATGGGAAGAAATGGCAAACATGAAGTCTAAAGAGACTCTGGTTTTCTCACCACAGCCTCAGTGGGTGATATTCATTCACCACTGGAGACTCTTACACATGGGAGATACCAGCTAAGTTCACCCATCCATAGCTGGACAAAGAAAATGTTGGCAAGCATCCTCTTTGGCCATTTACTTTTAGCAACTCTTTCAGATACTTGTACCTTTCTTAGGGGTGGGTGCTATGCCATGCAATCCACTGGCCTATTGAAATCCATTTTCTGTGGTTAAATTTATCATGTCTTTGCAACTCTTTACAAGTTACGAAAAAAAACCACTACCACTTGCCAGGAAGGGCAGCAGAAATTTCAAGAAACTACCTTAATAGCTGAACTGGAACTACTTTGCTTTGACAGACGATTGCACCTAAGAAGACTATTGATTGGAGTGTTGTCACTCTTGTGGGCTCTCTTCAGTACTAGTCCCTGGGGGCAGGTAAGCTTGGAAATGAGGTAGTTGCCTCTGGAATTGTCTAAGGATGACCATACAAAAGATTATGCAAAATCAATTGTCCAAGAACAATCATATGAAAAATAATGTAAAATCTCTCGTATATCACTTCCTTGAAATTTCTCATCATTGGAATTATCTAATGACGTCACTTCCAAGTTCCAACCAGCCATGACAGTGAACCTATTAATGGACATTATCCCGCCCATTGTGTCCAAAGTTTAAACATGTTCCTAGTTCTATAGGCCAATTGTGGGGGCACAATTTTATTCCATGTTGAGCATTGCCATTAGGCTACATTACACTCATAAGTTGCAAATTTGGGGGGTATTATACTCATATGGCCCCTTGACAATTGGACTTTAAAACTTTTTACTAGAGTTTCGATAAATTTTTATGAAGAGTAAGGATCCCTGTTGAGGGTAGGGAACAAACAACCATAATGCCCTCAATAAGGAGCCTTACTTTATCATGCTTCTTTAAAAATGTAATTTTCGTGTTTTGTGTGACTAAGGATGTGCCCAATTGGAAACATTGTTGGCAACCAACCATGGTATGAGGTATGGCACATTGGCAACATTTATTAAATGTAGATTAAGATTATGGCATCAAAGGCAAATATATGATCAAATATAATCACGATACATGAATATGACAAGTATGAAATAAATTGATCACATTACATTTTGAGGATTTCAACATTCATGTATATAATTTGGTGACAAGCTATTGCAATTAGTCCAAACCTTCACATTCCATCAACTTATATTCATTAGCCCCCAAACTTGCATGCAAAGTGTTCAAGAATGCATGGTCATAAAAGATAACTCAGGTTGAACTATCATAATGTAACCCATCCTAAGATGCATTAGACTTTGAGATTCATGAATAAGGCTTAGAGGGGATGGATTTCTGATTCACAAATCTTGTTCATTTTTGCCTAGGTTAGATTTGCAAAACCAAAACCCATTGAAACCTTCCCTAGAGTCATAACTAGTTAGTTCAAGTCCTTACATGCAAAAATCAAAACATGGGTTTGAATAGAATGCATTTCAAGAAAACACAAACAACTTGAAGTTACAAAACACAACAATCTATAGGAGAAAATGAAACCAATATGGGGTTAACAACTTCAATTCATTCGTACTTGGCCACAAAACAAAAACATTACTTGTTGATTTTAACAAGGGGTTTTAGAAAACTTCAATGATTTCATACTTCCTTGCATGCAAATTCCATTTAACAAACTTGATTAGTTCAAAATGGCACCTCAAAGTACATATTCAACACTGTAATTTGTTAAGTTATGCTTCCACAACATGTACTTCACGTTCCTACCTCGTCACTTGTTGATGGCATCTACAAATGGAAATGTATGCATTCATATCTATGCAAACATCTTAACAACAAAATCAAAATAAGTAATCAACTTGTTTCTTCAAGTTTAATTTCACGAAAAACAAGCTCATAAAGAATTGGTCATCCTGCACACTTTGTAATAGGTCATCATTGGATACATAGGTCCACCAATTTTATGTACCTACTCAAATAGTCATTGATATAACACAACATTAAAGGAGATATCTTGGATCATATCTTGGTCATGAGATTCACGTCCAATGGAGGCTCAAGGGCTTGTGTGTAATGATCTTGATTGGAAATTGGGGAGGGTGAGAGGGATGGGAGGGAGGGGTCAAATTGGTGATCATCCCAATAGAAATTAACCAATTTTTTTTATAGGTCAAATTTTATTTATTTTTAATTAAGAAATATTTTACTATAACTTGGTAACCTATTATCTAAATATGGTGATTTCAAAAAAAAATCTAAATTTAATGACTTTGGAGCATTTTTTCCATAAAAATCATTTTCATGAATCACATTAAAAAACAATTGTCACCATGTGGTGAAAATTTGCCAAAACAATTTGCAAGTTGACACATTCATTTTTGCAAATGGAAAGCAAAACAATTTAGGGTGTGCAACTAATTCATTAAAAAGAATAATAATAATTTAATTTAATGTAAATTCAGTGTTTAGAGTTGATTATGAAAATATGTTTAAAATATTTCGATTTTAATAAAATATTCTTTCAATATTCTATTGTTTCATAGGATACCAAAAAATGCCTTTTAGTTTAGGCATTCTATAAAATATAGAAAGGGTGACCCCCTTCCAAGTATCTTGAAAAGGAAGTTTGACTTAGTCATGTAATCATATGGGCAATGTGCCCTTGTGCCATCTATGTGACTTTAAACATGAAATCTAATTAAGATTAAGGGATTATGGTTCTAATTATATGACTAATATTCATTTTGAAAGATGTGTAGTTAGGTTTAATAGCTAGGGTGGGTAGGTAGGTAGGCTAACAAGGTTTTAAGAAATTGTTCATAATAATATGATGACATGCAATGCAATGGTTAAGGACGTGAGCTTTTGATGTGAAGGTGAGGGGTTCAAGTATTCATACTTGCAACCTACATGTATATGCATGCTTAACTAAACTACCTAGCCTATGTTAAATTTTTAATAAATAGATTAGATTGCATAGGCTACTTAATTAGCCTAGCTTATGTTAAGTTTCTAATAGATAGCCTAAATTGCATAAGCTATCTAGCTTAGCTTAGCCTAGGATTTTAACCTAACTTGTGTTGCTTAAGCTAAGTTTTTAGGTTGTTGAAGCTAGGCTATGTTTTTAATGTAGCCTAGGTTATTAAGATTGAATTTAAAAACTAGACTAAACTAGGTTAATAAATAGGTATCTAAGTAGGTAGGTAGGCAAGCTAGATTAAGCTAACAACTAATTATGCCAAGTAGCTAGGGTACATATGTCCTCCATGACTACATCCACATTAACTACAATCATGGAAGTCATAATCACTAATGACAATTTGCACTTGTAAAACCTTGGAAACAAATGGTGATAAAATCAAGGTGTTTACATTGATTACTAATTTTTGTCCAAAATGACTACAAATTTAGTTGATTGTGTATATATAAAAATTAGGTTTTGGCATAATCATGGGGAGATGCAAATGGTCCTAATAACACATATCAATTTGTAGATAGAAAAAAAATAGGGTGTTTTGTAACTAGGCTTGCAAATTGGTTTTCAAGTTGTAACAACCATTTGCAACTCAATGTATTTCTACAACGTGAGTGACATTGGACAAGTTGCAAGAATTGCAATGGACACAACTCACCATATAGGAACCATATACATATGCAATTTATGCAATTATGTTGCAATGAGATCATTATAACTATTGTGGCATTACATTATAACCACATATGCAATAATGTGCTGATGTGATAACGATGATGTGTTGACATATCATCAATAGACATGTAGCAATTCTAAGTTTATTTTGATATTTAATATTTTTACTAATTTAATTTAGATCATCCAACTTAGGGTTGATAAGATGTTGACGAGTGGCATTTAGGTCAATAGGTAGGTAGGCATTACTACCTACTTTTCCAAGGCTAAGTAAATAAATAATTAAACCTAAGTTAGGGTACTTAAATTAGCTTAAGCTAAATTGGTAGATAATTTGGGATAATCCTATTTTATTTTGGATTTAACTTTTAGGGCTAATTTTTTTCTTCTTGGCTTATTCCAAATGTAACTTGTTTTCTAATATTCTTAGTGCATTCATTAAAAAACATTTGCAAATTTATGATCACACTTTTAGTTGTAAAAGATAATTTGTTGGTCATAAATGACATTTATGACTATTACAGTGAGTAGTCACCTTGGACAAGTCATAAAAGACACGTAATTGTAAAAAATGCCATGTGGCACCCAATTGTACTTGTAGTCACATACTTCTTGCAACTATATGAAATTTTTATCCGTTGCTTTGGATGACCATCCATCTAACATGGCATTGGTTAGTTCTAGATGATGGGATTATCAAGGTTTGCAATTATGTATATGATTGCATTTGTAGTCACATATGGTGCCAATAGGAACATGTGGATGGTGATGATGTACCCACATGGCATTTGTGATGAAAGGGGGGGGGGGTCTTTCATCATGACAATTATCTAGTCTAGGTTAAGGCAAGTAGGTTAATTTAGTGATGAGGTAGTTTAGGTTAAACTAAGTTAAGTTAAGTTAGGCTAGGCTAAGCTAACCTAGAATAAGTAACCTAGCTTAAATTAGCTTGGTAGATAGGTAGGTAGGATCCTAGATTTATTTTGTTGGTATAAGCCTTTTTTATTGGCTTGTCCCAAATCGCACATGCACTTTGAATGTTTATAGTGCATACCATAGTTAATTTGCATTGGTGTATATTTTAAAAGATTGAACTATAGACAAAAGATATGGGATAAATCCTAATGAAAGGAAAACATCACAACATTATGTTATAACACTATCACATCCTTTGTTACATATTCACACAATAAAATACATGTTATTTAACCTACCTACTCTACAACTTAGCCTATTTAATTAATTAATTACCTCATTTACCTAATTAATTAATTACCTTTATCTTAGATTATTTCCAACTATTTTTAAATATTCCACCCTGGGTTATTTTAACCTATTTTAGCCTAGGCTATTTTTGGCTATTATAGGCTTTTCCACCTTAGGATATTCTTGGTTATTATAAGTTATTCTAACCTAAATTAATTTAAACTATTATAAGTTATTCACCTTAGGCTATCTTGATTATTCTAAGTTATTCCACCCTAAGATATTTCAAACTATTATACCATAGGCTATTTTCAATTATGCTAGGTTATTTTCAACTATTCTAAATTATTCCACCCTAAGTTATTTTAGATCATTCTAAATTATTCCATCTAGGTCATTTTCAGTCATTACAAAATATTTTATTTCAAGGTATAATAATGTAAAATAAAATAGGATAAAACAATCTAAAATAACTTGGAATGCTACGTATCCTACTTATTACCTACTTACCTACTTAGCCTAGCTAGGTTTACATTACATAGCCTAACTAGTTTAAACTAATTAAGTTTAGTAAACTAGGCTATGATAGGTTATAAATACTACCTATATAATGGGTTGGCCAACATGTCATTTCATCATTGGTATGTTAAGCTTTCTAGAATAAACAATTGTCTTTTAAGAGTGAAATGTGGATTTGCAAATTTTTAATTTGATACATTTGCATGTTAACTTTGAATAATGTTTTTTGTAAACTTAAAGGTTCTTGGCTTATATGTTTCATGTCATGTCAATTATAGTTGTTTTAATGTCATTAAGACACCATGATTTTAACTCCTTCAGATGGTAATATGCATACCTTGTATTGCTAGTGTCAATATATGTTTATACACAAGTTGATTATAAAGAATTGAAATAATGATGACTCTACCACATATGGTTTGGTCATTAATGTACAAATGGTATAGTTATTAAAATAGTTGTAAAAACATCTACATTTTCATTTGTCAATGCATCTAGAGAAAAAAATGGATGATAAATGTGTGTCTTCTTTTACTTTTCCATGCAAACATATAGTAATTTCAACCTATAATCACATTTTTTACTTAATTTTGGTTATGTGAACAATGTAGTTGCATATGTGATTATAATCGTCACATGTATGACTATAAACATTTATGACTAAAATGAAATGCAAAAATAATTTAATAGTAGTTGTAAAAGTAATTGATTTGAACTTTATTTACATCTATAATCATAATCAAAAGGTCAAAATTACTATGAGAAATCATGTCCTTTGCAACTAATTCTAGTTGCAAAGGATATTTTTTAGTTGCATAAGACAAGTTGTAAAGGACATGATTTTCTTATAATGAAATGAACAAGATTTCTTCTAATGACTTAATTATGTAATTTGCAAACTTGAAAGGTAGGACATACAATATGTGATAAAAAATTAGTTACATTTTAGTTGTAATTTACTTGTAATTATTACAAGATAGGTTGGTGAATGAACACTTAAGCTTTTAGAGAGCTTAAACCTAAGACATTGCCCTTTTGCCTTTCAAATGTAAAAGGTTTTTTTAACTTTTGACTTGGTAGACCCACAACCATTTAAATTGCTCAAAAATGACACCAAATGAAGAAGATATGATTGTCAAAAGTAAATGGGGTCAGTGGCCTAATTCACACTTTACAATTCAACACATTTGTTTCCTTCATGGCTCTTTTATGTTGTTATTTTACCTTTGGATTTTAAACATAGAATATAGAACTTACCTTGGCATTCCTATGATGTTTACATCATGAAAAATATACAAAAAGCAAAAAAGATTTAAAATTGCTCAATCATCGACCAACAATTGGTGATGGACAATTCACCATAACATAATATATATTTTTTGGTTTATTAAATATTTTAATTCATAATAGTTATTATTATTATTATTATTATTATTATATTAAAATTAATATTAATGCGAATTATTAATGTAATATAATAATAATATTTTTGTATCCATATCTAATTATATGATAACTAAGTAATTATAGTACTATTATTGTAGCTGATAGTTGGATAGTTGCACAAAGATTTAATATAGTAGTTGTAAAGTACTTGCAAAAAATTGTTAATGAATGTTCATTTATTTCAGTTGTATTTGTAGTTGTCATATGTGAATTAATGTTGTATAACTTGTTGTCAAAGTCAAACATGGTTGACAAAAACCATATGTACAATGCATATATTCATCCATATAAGGGTCCATCTTGTGATTAATATGCAACTACAATAGAATTCCATAAATTTCTAACATGGCATTTTATTTTTTAATTCCCTGTATTTCCATGGGATAATTGTAATGTAATTGTAGATTAGTATTTCAAAACTCTAGTTGCAAGGTAACAAAGTTTTTGTGAACACAACTTCTCATAATGAATCTCCAAAACTTTTGAATGAGGTTAAAAGTTGCATGTGAACATGATATTTAACTTCACCTTTTTGGCAATAGTGAACCATTATCACATGTGTGCATGGTTAGAACCTATAGTGCTTCAAGCACATTGATTGGACTTAATGGTATTTTTTATTCATAAAATAACATTTAAAAATATTTTCATGAATGTTAGTGATTGGTTCAATAATCCACTAAAATGGTTTAACAAGGATGTAAGAAATTGTCAATGTTGGAATCAAATATATCACTATAAGCTTTAAAACACTCATCATCTATTTCTTTTCTACATTGTATTATAAGGTGTGTAAAATTTAACATAATATATCTTCATAATCCTCACAAAATCACAAACAAAAGTGTCACAACTTTTTTAAAAAAAGGAACTCTTACATTGGTTCTAGAATGGCATGATGCAATTAAGGCCCATGGCTATTTTTCCATCCACAAGTATTCATGATTAGATTTTGTGATCTCTATGGTGTTCATCCTCATAATTAAAGAATTATATTTTGCTAGGGCATTTTTAGCATGGGACAACATAGAGATGGACACCTTTTATTCACATTACAAAGGAATTTGTTGCCATTTGTTCAAGGTTTTCAAAAGTTGTGTTCGTTTGCACTCATCCATGTGCCTTTTCAGTGAAGAAGAGAACTAAGCCTTAGTTTTTTGTAATAGAGATTTCAACTTTGTAATTATCATAATCATTGGAATCAATAAAAAATATTTTATTCTTCAACCCAAAAATTCAATTTATCTATTATTATTATTATTATTTACAATTTTGACCAAATACCTATGTTGGGCATTGCTTTAATTTACCTTATTAGTTGTGTCATTGTCATTGGTGAATAAACATTCATTTTCATGTGACATGATTTTTTCTAATAAAGACATCAAAAAATTCAAACCATTTTTTAGAAATTGGTTTTCTTTTTTCAATAATGTGTTGTTCTAATGTAATTAGTAATTTTTTTGTGCTTGGAGACTTTTCAACATCAACCCCACAAATAATCAAAAGGTACACAACTTTTGGACCAAACATTATTTTTGATTTCAAAACTTTGAATGCAAATTAGGGGGAAAATGTTGCGTTTGTACTATAAAGGTAATTGAGCTTTTCATTTCTTATGCATTGACATCTTTGGCCATTTGTTTATGCTTGACTTGGAGCATTTCTTGTGTGCATGTGGCCTCTATCAACTTGGGTGAACTATCGATGAATAAACAAAACAATAGTTCTTTAACACATGTAGTTGGTCACATAAATGCAAGAAAGTGGAAATGAAACTTTTTTGAATCTCATGCATAGATATCACATGATGTCAAGTCATGTCAAGTCATGTCATAAACAAGGTTATCAAAATTGACACGATGTGACCATTTTGCATCAAACATCATGTTGACATCTATTTTGATTGATGTTTTAGTCATGACTGATGCAAGATTTGTTTTTTTTTTACACTTGGGTTGCCCCCATTACATATGGCAATTGAAAATGGATTTGGTCGTTACAAGATTAGTGGCTAAATTTTTTTTGTCATTGTAAAATTAGTAATTAAATTTTTTTGGTTGCCATTCGTGTGGCGACCGAAAGCTTTTGGTCACCATAGGATGACCTACCATGATCAAAAGTGTTTTGTCACCAATCCTATGGCTATTGATAGCTTTCTATCACAAATCTTGTGGCAATGGAAAGCTTTTCATCCCCATAAGTAAGGTAATCGAAAGTTTTCACTCTAGAATTCAATCATTTGATTAACGGTGGATTATCTTCACCATTGATTTGGCGACAAAATTTGCTGCTACCTCATAATAAAAAATAAACCTTGCAATCTCAACTTAGTCTCCTTTGAAGTGTATGGGCCTTGTGTTATTTAACAAGCAACCATTGTCATATATACCTTGGGAAGGAGGGGTGAAATCTTTATGGTTGTTTGAAGTTTCAAATTGTCATATTCATTTGTAATTGGTGTTGAATTTCAATTGTAGCCTTGAAGGTGGAGGTTGATCTTATTGTTAAATACCCTAATTTTATTAATCAAGCTTATTATTTTTGTGTTTTTTCGACGGAGGGAAGGTGGAATGTGTGTAATCCATGGTATTTGATGCCAGAAGACAAGCAAGGTAAGGTGGAATGTAAGCTTTGTGGCAATGTCATTTCATACTACAAGGATATAATGCTCTTCCATTTGGGCTATTGATAGGATGGCAACGGGCGAGCTGGAGTTATAGTGTGTTCAAAGGTGCAACCACAAGTGAAAACCCTATTTGTTCGATGCGGCAAACTTGTCCTCCATCACTGAATGACATGGAAGTACAAGTTCATTTCCTTGATGGGCGAATAGAGGACATGGTTATTGAAATGCCAAATCTTTTGGTGGAAGGAGGATTTATTTTGAAGGTACATTAAAAGAAATTTGCATATTTTTTACTATAGTTTACAACTAATTTTTATTGGCAAATAACATTTGCAACTAAAATGATTTATAGTTGCATGGGACAAGTTGCATAAGACGTTAGTTGCAAATGATGAGGTCATCACATAGACAATGGATGAAATATGTATTTGAGTTGATTGTATTTTTCATTTGTTGACCATGTAACACATGCAACTATCATGTAACTAATGACCAATGTCATGTTGCCAAATGGAAAATTTAAAGAATATTAAATAAATCAAATTTATTACCAAAATTTTTATCACAACCATTTTTTTTAAGGTTTTTGACTCATACATGTGGACAAATAGTTTTGTGTTATGTGGCAACATTTATGATTTTTGAAACATTTAAAATAAAAATAGGTGGGTAGGTAGAAGTAGGCCTAAGTAGGTAGGTAAGTAGGTTGAAGTAGGTAGGTAGGTAGGACATTTTTTAATTTAATTTATTTTATTTTAGATTTCACCAAATTAGGATTAAACTTTTTCAATTGGCTCATCCCATTTGGCCAATCTTTTGTATCTCAATGTTTATAATGAATCTACTTATATAGTTGACACATTTCAATGGGAAGCCAAACAATATGGGATAAAAAATTTAGTTGCAAATAGTTTGCAACTAGGTTGTGACTAGATTTTTTATCCCATACAATTTGATTTCCTTTTCAATTGTGTCAACTCCATAAGTAAATAACTCACTCATTAACTAGTTATTTCACTAATTAATTAACTAATTCACTAACTTCCTATCTACTTAATAATTATAATATGTCATAATTGTAAACATTAATTAAAATTTAGTATTAATTAATTAATTAATCACTACTAAACATCCATTAAAAATATTAATTAATTAATTAATATGAACAATCAAGTATCAATTAATAGTCATTTAATCATTAATAAAATATTTAAAATGAAATAAATAATTATTTCATATCAAAAATACATTGATAAATAACTAATTGATTAATTAACTAGTTTTAGTTTATTAATTAAAATATCTGAATATTAAAATTCAATTAGTTATTATTTAATTATATTTAATTCCTAATTAGTTAATAAAATAATTAGTTCATTAATATCTAATTAATTAATATTGTAATTTATTTAATATGTAATATCAATCGATTAATAGTTAGTTTTAGTTTATTAAGTAGTATTTAATTTTAATGACTAAATAAATAATTCATATTTATAATTTATTTAATATTTAACATCAATCAATCAATAACCACTTGTAGTTTATTAAATAAAATTTAATCTTAATAACTAATTAATTTTTGAATAATTATAACTTATTTAACGTGGAACATGAATCAATTAATTATAATGCTTATTTATTAATTAGTATCTAATCTCAATAACTAAGTAATTAATTATTAATAAAAACTAATTGAACACTACATTCTAAATTTTTATTGGTTAATAATATGAAATGAATAATGGGTTAATATTAATAGTTTAAAATTTAAATAATATTTAATTCTAAATTATCGAATTAAGTATTAAATATCAGACGAACAATAATTAAAATTAAAATTCAAGTAGGTATGAATTAATTAATATTAGATGAATAGTTATGTAATATTCATATTTTTGAATTTTATTAATATTTAATTCCCAATGTTTTAAATATTAACTATTAATTATGAATTATCAACTATTAAAAACCAGTTAATATTAATGAAATAATTATTCAATATTAATTAGTTGAATCATAATTATTCATATATATATATTTATATAATTTTAAATCATTTTTTTACACCTTTAATATACCTTTAATGTAATTTTCACAAAAACATTATATTAAACCTTACAAATATGTTGATAATATTCATAATACATATTTATTGTAGTACAAGTAGACTTTTTAGTTGTATAACCCCAAATATGTATGTTTATCATGTCCTAATACACATTGTACATCAATTTATGATTCATTTTTGGTTGCACATGTATTAATGGGTCACGGATGCTTATTCATGGATGAATATAATCCTAGAAGCATTCACATAGGAGGATGAAGAAGATAGTAGTTGCACATAAGTTGCAGTATATTTGCAAATCCACCCCAAATTTGATGAAATTGGTAAGTAATTGCGAAAATAGTTGCAAACAACACATAGTTGTATGTGATTGCAAATAGGATGGTTGCATATACCCACATTTCTTCTCTAAAAATTTCAAGTGGTGTGATTAGGATTTGTGTCAACAAATTTTTTGGATGACTAAGCCTTAACCAAATGAAGTGGGGTGAGATTGCCCTAATGAATGATTTACTATGTTGATGGATGTACTGGCAAAAAACGCTAAAAGAGGGAACAATTCATGATCATGAACTTTAGAGGAGCTGCATTCTCCTTCTTGATATCTTTGTTATTTTCTTCTGTTTTTGTTGTTTGCAAGTTATGGAATTTGGTATGTTCTTCATGGAATGTCAGTGCCCATATTAGAAGTTGGTGGTGGAGTGTTGTTTCCTAGATTTTCCTTGGTTGTGTGATGAAGATGATGGAAAGTTGTTAAATGGAAGAAGGATGCACTTGGTGGGGAAAGGAAATAAATATCTGACGACGATAATAGTTAAGCACTTTAGTTTTTCAACTCAAATTCACCTCAATTTCGTTTTATTGTATGGAAGTTTTTAAGAGGAATGCTTGAAGCTTATGATTTTAATTAGGTTATTCATGTTTGCTTTAGGATTTCCATTGTGCTAAAGCTGATGAATAGAGCCTTAGGAGTTAAGGTGTCAATAAAGTTTTTAAGATGGAGGTGATGAGAGGTTCAAGGGGGTTATTTGGACTGGCCTTAGTGGGGTTCCTATTCAAGTTGAACTTGCTTGAAAATTATGTTGGGACTTGGAAAAAACTCCTAAACGTTTGGGAGCTTTGAAAAAGTTCTCTGTAGTGGGAAATTCTTAGGAAAATATGAAGAGACCACTATAAACATTGATTGTCCATATTTTTACCATCTCCAAACCAATGTCTCTATTGGGATTATTGGGATTTTGGGAAGACTATGTGCAAAATTTGTTTGTTATCAGGATACCCCAATATAAGGCCATGATAGTCCACAAAGAGAGGAAATCCAGAGTGAGCCAATTCATCAAGGTCCATAAAGTCATTTTGTCACTAGGTTATAAATAGATGCAATGCTATTACATTAGTTGTGTGTTTTCAAGGTTTGTTGTATTGATGCATTTAAGCATTACTCTATTGTGATAATGTGCATATAGACTTGTATGCACCCCTTTTTGGTATTAGAGCATGTTGGTCAAACTAGGATGATGAGTGTAGAAGTTTATGTTAGATAGTTGTAGGTTCTTAATATGTAGATAAGATGTTAGATTCCAATACTAGTGATCATGATCAAGATTTGACTACACAAGAACTATTTGAGCAACAAGTTATCCATAAGTTTGACAACCTAGGCATAGATCAAAATCCATCTTTATGACCTATGATATTGTGGTTGCATGGCTTTGGGGTGGTGAACATTATGGGGAAAGATCCAAGGGAAGCATTGGTTGGAGATCTTGCAGTCAAAATCAATCATAGAGGGTTTGATACGCAAGCACAAGTATGGATCAAAATATGTGATGGAATTAGAGAGTGGAATAGAGTTGCACAATTCCAGTGTAGGTTATTTTTCACTTCCTACATCCCCTAGTGTTGCTCTTTCAAGATTTGAAAAGAAAGGTGAAATACCCAGGTTTGGGGATATTTGGATACCCAAAAGATATACTTTTTTAGATTGTTTTATTAGATTTTTCATACTAGGAGTTGAGAAGTTCTAGGAGGGAGAAAAAATTCTAAAGGTAGAAGCAAGTGGAGGTACATCCAAACTCATCAATTGGAGACTCTGTGTAAAGTCAAATTAAGGACTTAAATGGTAACTAGAGAGTGCAAATGAATAGTCATATGCCACTCAAGGTTCTAACCTATTTAGTCCGATGGTGAAAGGAAGATAATGATTTTTTTGCATGAAATGTATTGACAAGATTGACTAATGATGTCAATGATGAGCCATGAGCAAAAGAATCTAATCCAAGGTTTCTACTTTTGATGAAGTGGAATTTCCAGCAAAACCAAATACAAGGATAATTGTTTTGAGGGTTACAAGATTTGCAAGCATCATAATAATAAGGTTTAATCCAATAGCTACAAAAGTTGGTGATATTGCAATAAGAATTGCAAGGATGTTATTTCATGAGCGTGTGAATGATGAGCATGTGAACATAAACAAGTGAGCCCAACGGAATCCTTTCAAGAATATCTTGTTGACATCAACGAAATATTCTTTGACACATAGGATGGAATATTTGGTGATGTGGAAAAATATTTTATCACATGTCATGGATGAATGATTTTCTTGGATGCAAAAATGGATGATTAAAAAAGGATGGACTTTCAAATGAACGTTGGCAACAAATCAAATTGCATTTTTTCCCCTCTACTATTAATTTTCCCAATTTATACTTGAAGTTGCATTTACTCCACCCTTACTACCTAGTTAAATCCTTTCTACATTTACCACAACATTGCATTTATTCCACTTTTATTATTTTATATGCCATTAATTCATGTGGACATTCAACAATAGTGTCTTTGTTCAATTCAACATAAGTATAAAAATCTACCAAGGTTGGTGCACCATGTGTTGAAAAAGAAAAAATGTTTTCGGCACCTTTATTAAGAATCCTATCCCTTGGTTTCATACATGTCTTATGTGACAAAATATTATCTATCAATAGAAACATATTTTGCACTACCACATCATTTGTGGTCATTGCCATACTAATTGTTGTAATGGGAGACAAATTAAACAATGCTATAACATGAACTTGTCAGCAAACATAGGTGGTCAAATACAATAATTATTTATACAATACAAAAATCTTCTAACAAAAGATATTTTAATTATTCTAACAACATTATTGTGAAGTAGCTATTCTGAAAACACATTGAGAAATTGGTGCATAGTTTATAAATGTATACTACAAACGGTTAGGTAAATAAGGGCATTACTATAGGAATGTAAGAAGAGAACGCAAAAAATTAACAAATACATTGTTATGGATATTTATTTGCAACCTAGCAATGCCACTCTCCATATAAAATCTAATTGTCGTTGTCATTAAATGCAACAAATTTGTGGCCATTGTTACACATGTTAAGATATTATTATAATGCAATGCAAACCATGTTCTAATTATTAGAAAGGTGGGTATTTAATCTAAGAATTTTCATGGACATAATTATCAGTTATTGTTTTGTGGTGTCGTGAGTTTTCTACACAATTTCTCCACTTTCAATTACTTTGCTCCATTTTGAAAAAGACAACAAACATGGCTTGTCGAACTCCTCAAGACTTAGACTTGTACCTTGTTGTTGGGAAGAAAGAAATGAAGTCCATCTATGCAGAATACCGAGTACAAGTTGGATATTGGGTAACAAAAAACAATTTGTAGGACTACAAAATCTATGCAACAATGATTTGGATGTTTGATGAAGACTTTTTGATCAATTTACTACAACCTCCAAGAGATAATCCATGGCCAACACACTTGACAAATCGGAACTACAGAACTCGACTGTTTAGGCAGTCCAATTATCTATTGGGTTTGTGTTTCCAAATAAGTATTCTTTCATCAACAAAAAGTGGTCAAAGAACCAAAGCGACCCAGAGGAAGATGAGTTTGAATCACCAACACTTGTTTATTGTAGGGGGACAAATGCAATGGTGCCATTGGTGAGAGCAGACCTTCAAACTCCACCAAGAATGCAAGGATCTTGGAGTGACGATGACATTGGAACACTGGAAGTGTGGTAGAATCATTCAAGGGAATGAATGGCGAACCAGGTCCAAGTGTTGAAGGTTCTCCACAATATTACCATAGATGAAGCCATTCACATCAATGACATCTCAAAACCATGAGAAAGTATTAGAGAACCATAAGAGTGTCATTTGCAAGACCTTAAAATGAAACAACCTTGTTGAAATGAAAGAGACAAAATGGTGCATGATGTGTATTTGTCTCTGTGTGTTTTGTTTTTTGATCATGGCCGCTTGACAAGTAATGCATTTTAAATTTTCATTCAGGAGTTGACAAATGAAAGTTATGATTACTTGAACAACTGCAACCAAAAGAGAACCATAGGAAAGTAATTTACAAGAAAATCAAATGAACTAACAAATCCAACTAGAAATTGAATTTTTTTTTTCCCATTACAATCTTGGAAATTTGTATTTGGATTGAGTTGGATGGAAATTCTATTCCATGTATGAAACATACTTTAGATAAAATAGTTGACAGTAGATGCCATAGGCATATGTTGAATGCTAACGCAATGTAGGATGTAGAAGGACAATTGAAATATTTATGGCCATTTAAAAACAAGACAATTGGGAAATGGCTTCAAATATAATGAAAATTACATTCATAAATGGAGAACAAATTCCACACAAGATTGATTTAAATACCAATAAATATATAAAATAAAATTCCATTTCCTAATGTGGTTATTCATTATTTAAATTTGAAATTCATTATCAAGTAGCCACAAACTTTATTGGAAATTGTTATGTATTGCTATATATCATTTAGATATTGTTTAGGTATTGTTAGGTATAATTCCCCACTATAGGGCACAACAATCGTTAGAAATATTAACAATATGAATAATTATATACATTTGTATGTCAAGTTGTTAAATTGATAAAACTAAAAAGCTTGATTAGATTTAAATAAAACCATTTTGATATAAGTGACAACAACATAAGTTATTTCTAAAAATTAATTCTATAATTTGAAATATGTTTCCAAAAAACATGTACATTGGAACTATGGATAGATATATTTTCAAACATAAATGCAACATTGAAAAAATGAATAAAACATATAAACTTTATTTGGCATCCATATAATGTGTATAAGTTAATATGGAATTCCAATTGTAAAGAACCCAATTCTCTTGCAGAATGTCACAAATGAAAAGGATGGCTTGATTGAACATTTCCCAAGAATCATATAAAATTTGAGATCATTTTCAAAGCAATGATATATTAAATTATTTTCCAAAGAAGTAATAAGTTTTAAATATACTTTCAGAGAAAAAATTATTTTATGTGGGGACAATTTATGAAACTTTGGATTTTCCTTAATGTGTGCTTCAATCATTACAAAGTAGAGGTCATTCTTACAACCCAGATTATTTAATGTGGAAACCTATGCAAAAAAAAAAAACACCTAGAAAACATGGAATTGCATGCATAGAACATACAACTAATCCTAGAACTAGGATTCAAATTGGAGAGGGCGTTCCAACAAATAACATTATACTATTAATCTTGTTTAACAAAGGTTTTTCCAACATTGTGGTATGTACAAGCTTCAACATAGACACTACAAGTGTTCCAAGAAGGTGACTTAAAAGGAGTTTTGAGTGAAAGCAAACATAAAAAAAAAGTCTAAGACGAAACATAAAAACATCATAGAACGTTCCACCCAACATGTTCAAAAACCCAATGATTTACCCCAAGTTCAAAAACAAATCCTAAACATTTTCTAATGTTTCATCATTAATGAAAGCTTTAATTCCTAGATGGTAACCTTGGGAAACAATCCATGAAGGAGGTGAAGCTAAAGATTCCAAAGCTAGGGCTTGAGCCTTGGCATATGATGGTAGCAAAAAAAGAAATGGTAAGATTCTAAAGCATCCCATCCTCCCCAAATGAAAGGAAGTTCCTTTCTAGAAACAACATTTTGCAAATAAAGAGAAAGGAAAAGGTGAAGCATACAATAGAAAAAACTTAAAGAATGTATAATAGTGATGTAAGTGGACAACTTATTCACAATCAAGCAACCTCCTGGAGCATTTTTTGACAAGAGAGTCAATATCAAAGCTATGAATATGTTCGACATTAGGCTCGGGCGTGGCCACTTCAACAAAAGGCTCCAACACCTCTATAAAAACCTCCATATCCAACTCTAAAACCAAGATGTGGCACCCAAGGCTTTGGCAGGCCCTAATTGTGTTGCTTGTAAGGTGAAAGATGGTCAGAATTTTTTTTTGATGCAAAGATTGTGAATGAATTTTTTGAGAAGAAACACATACCTATGGATGTAGATAAATTTGCAATAGAGGTTCTTGTCTTGGAGTAGACATTAATCAAGGCCTAAATAATAGAAGGATGCATTTCCTTTGTAGCCTTGAAAGGTTTGATGGCCTTAATATAGATATAGATATACATATTGATATAGGCCCTATTCTTCCAATTATACAACACATCCTCATTTCAAATAGCAATAAAGTTGTTCAGGAATTCATCGAATGGTGAAGAGAAGACAAATTTCTCAATGCCTAAAGAGTTCACATTAGGAACCCTAGTAAGAAGAGTTGCACGACTAAGGAGAATTTGCAACATTAAAAATAGATTTCAACTGAAGTTGAGAAGAAATAAATATGAATAAAGCTTAGTGGATGGAGATGGAAACTTGAGAGATGGGTCTTCATTGCTCATTAGTGGCAATGAGTTCACCACAACACACTTCATCCATATCTAGAAGCCAAAACTCTTTAGATAAGACTTGACCTCCTTCAAAACTTTGAAGTCATCTAGGTGAAATAACAAGACAACCCCATCAGAGGTTAAGAAAACCTAGGCAAAGTCAAAGACTCCAACAATGTATTCATCAACCTTCTTGTTCCATGTAAGCATATCATTTGGGTTCCTGGACATAAGAGGAATAGGGAGGTTTCTTAGAACATTTATGAAGACAAGCTAAACCTTGCCACTAGGGTTCATTTACATAGAAAGAAGAAAAAAATTAATGCATCTAGGAAAATCTGTTATAATTATGTTGTAAAGGGAAAGAGAATGTAATGTAAGCATACCTTCTAAATGGACTTAGAGATTGTCTCATACTTCGGGGGCTAGGCCTGGGATGAGATCTTAGTTGCCACAATGGAATGTCAAGAGAATGGGAGGACCATGTGGTGGAAGCCAAGAGCTTTGTTTGAAATAACAATAATCGAACTTGGGCGGGAAGGAGAAAATTGGAATGATCCATGTCCAGTGTTCCAAATTCCACCAAGAGGAGGGGTGGGAAGAACATGTGGGGTAGTAGCCCTTCTTTCTTTCCTCACATCATCGATTGTTCGCATAGTCTAGCTCAAAGGAACCTCCACAAAGGCATTAGAGGAGGGAGGTAACATTTAGTTCATAGCACTTCAGGGGTAGAGGGGTGTGTTGGAGCTCCAAGATGGGGACTTGTATGAATGAAAAGCGGGTCAATTATTCACAAGGACCTACACAAACCAAACAACAAGTTGGTTAGTGTGTAGTTGGAGCATTTTTGGTGCATAGACGAACCACGGGCATAGACGGACTCACAAGATTCACCATGGTTTGAACTTGGGGGAAGCCACCACCTTCGCCCTTATAGTATTTTTTGTAATTAGCCACATGGGCTACATCTAAATGTTATTTTGTCCCAGGACTCCTAACTTGGGAGTCTCAAAACTCCCAAAATAAGGAATCCTAGCACTTTGGAGGGCCATAACTTCTTGTGAAAACCTTTAATTGATGTGAGATCTAAAAAAAGTTTTAGCCTTCATTGAAAATTTTCCAAAGATATGTGGCATGCCACTTGCACATGTGTATTTCAGGGCGATTCCTAATTTTTAATGGGTGGGAGTCAAATTGGCACTTTGATTCCCGACCTTTCTTTTGGCCATAACTTATGTTTTAAATAGTCAAATGGGTCATATGGAGCCCATTTTAGACATCTATGTTTGAAGAGCTTTTCAATGGTATAAGGAACACTTTGATCCAATGAGGTTTGACCTTTGAAATACTTTTTTAAAAATTCGAAATTCCATAGGGATTCCTACTCCCAAAGTGGGAGTCTAGTTGAGAGGTATAGGTTTATTCCCTCACACTCTCGGGAGTGCAAATGTGATTCACGAGTTGCATTCATGGCCCACACCTTTCCATGCCTTTGCCTTTGTTCCGAACTCAAGGCTAAGGTCGTGACACCAACCTTCTTTCAGCATTGAAAAAAATTTAGATGAAAAAAAAAAAACGTCACGATTGGGCCTGATTCCAAATATTAAGTTTGCTCCATCCAAACTTTTTTTGATGCTGAAAAATGATCGGATGGTGAAAACAAAAAAAGTTGAGCTTAGTTTTGGCTCCTAATTTGGAACGAGGTTCAAGCTTGGCATTTTTTTTTACCCCATCCGAGCTTCTCTTGGCATCAGAAGAAGCTTGGATGGGGCAAAAAAAATAAAGCCGACCTCTAGCTTGGCTTCCATTTTGGAGTCGAACTAAAGTTCGACTCTATTTTTTTCCCCATCCGACCTTTTCTTGGCATAAAAAAAAGCTTGGTTCCTTTTTTTGCTACATTTAAACTTCCCTCAATGTCAAAGGAAGTTTGGTTGTACAAAACAAAGAGTTTGGTTCCTTTTTTTTGTTGCCTCCAAAGGAAGTTCGGCAACAACAACAAAAGGAGCCCATGCTCCCTTTTTTTGTTGCTACCAAAGGAAGTTTAGTATTAGCAAAGAAAAAGGAGACTAGCTCCTTTTGTTTTGATGCAGTGAAACTTCCCTCGGGATCGAAAGAAGCTCGGATGGAGTAAACTTAATATGCCAAACTTGGGCTTAGCATCTTTGAATTCGGAGCTGAGCTTGAGCTTGACTTTTTTTTCCGAAAATGGAGCCAAGCTTGGGTCAGGCTCCATCTTTGTAACCGACCCAAGCTTGACTCCTTTTTTTCTTTCTTTTTGGTAGATTCGCCATCACCTTAAAATCTAAACTTGAGCTTGGATTTGAGCTCAATTTTTCTTGAGCTCAAATCCAAGATTGAACTTGGATATTTTTTAAAGATAAAGACTTGAAATGAAAGAAAAGGTTGAATTCTAAGTTCTTACCTCCAACTTGTTGCTCTCCTCTTGAAGTGTGTTGAGATCTCTTATGGTCTCCAAGCCTTTTCCTTTTTCCTACACAAAAAATCCATAAGGATGACACTTCCAAGAAAGTTTTTATGTTTTAAAATATTAATGTTGCAAGGTTTTAATGTCTTTACCATGTCATTGTTTATAAAATGTTATGGAAACACGTGGTATGATTTGGAATGAATATAATGAAGATAGAATATTTAAAAAATTCATTAAGCATTATAATCAAAGTTTTTTTTTAAAAAAAATCCTATTTGTGGGTAGATTCTTTAAATATATCTTTGCATAATAATATATGCAACATCCTTTTAATTCATAAGAAATTTATAATGACTTTTTTAACTTTAAAAAAATTCCAAGATGTTTCAAAAGTATTTAAAAATAAGCATTCACCTAAGTGTGCATGATTGGCTCTTGCATCATTTTGCCAAAAGAAATTCTCATGAAATTTCACCAAATTTTAACTTGAAAAATAAGATTTCAACCTATATGAAGGATCTTTCATGGAAAAAATGGCCCAAGTTTGCCAAATTTTGAAGAAAAGAAAATTCCAAAATTCTAGATTTTTATGGTAAGTTCTAGTAGGTAGCCAAGAATATAGATATTTTTCTGTTACTTTCATATCTAATATGTAGCCAAATTTGGCTAAATAATCTTATGGATGATGGCCACTTCAGTTATATCACAAAATTGAAAAACAAAAAGCATGCATCCCACAATTCATGCCCTTACCATTAGCCTGGGCCAAAAATGGTAAAGAACAGAGGTAGGCACAGAAATTTTTGGGAGCCAATGAGGTGAGCCAGCATGCACCCAAGGGGCCTAATATTGTTTTTGAAGGGAGTGGGGATAGGCTGGGGAAGGGCTGTTAGATATTTTACATGTTTGTTGTTACCAATGTGTTTCCATGAAGTTCCCACTGGGTTCCCAACATGTATCCCAAGTTCTGAATGTATTCCCCCAACATGTTCCTCAAATCCCCAATGTCTTCCCCAACATGTTCCCAATAGCAGCTCACTTTATCCCATATCCTTTGCTCTGAGTTCTACTTTTGTAATCTACATATAACCAACCCAAAAGGATGAGACCATGGCATATATATTCTGGGAATGTTCAAAGCTTGAATTTGTTTTTTGGTGATGGGCCAATCAATGATGCCCATCACAAAAGAAAAAAACTAAAGCTTGGCTGTCCCCACAACTAATTAATACGAGTCATACCATATGACACACTCTGCCTGGAAATTGGAGATTGTGTAATACCAATTTTATCCAACAGCAGGGCTTTTCGGACAAGTAGAGCTTTTGAAAAAGGTGGCCAACACCACCTTATTCTAGTGTAACTGCCCTGGCGACAGGGGTTTCCCAGTAAAGCTGGGGGAACTTTTTTGTATGGGATAATGGCAGCCCTAGAGGTTCTTCCATGTTTTGAGGTCCTATTGCAAGGGCAGTGGTTTTTTCCTTTGCATATGTAGGTCCCTTGTCAGGCAGAATATTTGCGAGGCATCTTATGCAATGGAAGAATTCTTTTGATGTATAAGGTTCATGCTCTGACTTATTTATTTTGGCCAGGTTTTCCGAAAATCTGTTCAGATGAATGAAACAAATGTCCATTCATTATGTTTCTTCAAGAGTTCCTACCTGACAGGTAAACAACAGGTATCATGGACACGAGGTCAGGTTTCCCAGAAGCAGCCCAGAAGGTTTCGGTTCTACTTGGGAACCAGACCACAAGAGAACCTCGAAACTTGGGGGGACCTGAAAACCAACAGGATGTCAAAGCCAGCAACTTTGGTCCTGAAATATGTCAAGACTTTTGGGTGTTTTTTGTCTGGAAAACTTCAGTTCTGCATGCTTACGTCGTCAATTTGTGGTACTGACGTACCGGTTTAGAGAACTATTATTATAGCAGATAACTTGACTTGTAGCTCCAAAATCACAAGAAGAATAATGACCAGTGAGCTACCCTAGGGACTGAGGTTCGGCTGCTAAGCTGACTGTTCAAATCCCAACTGGACCCCCTTCTCCTTATTTTCTGTGAGGACAGTGAACTACCCTGGTAGTTAGGGAGTAAGCCTGTCGCCAGAGTTAGCTAAAAAAAGTGGGGGAAAATAAAGAAAGAGAAAGCAGCAGCAAGAAGAATAAGACCAGGCTCATAAGGCTTAACTGAAGCAGTAATACACCAAGCTCACCAGATCACAAGTGCTAGAGAGAACCCTAAGGAATTCAGGGCATAGGTTTCTGTTAGCAGAAAAACCCTCTATCCCTACATAAAACATTCCACATTTCCAAGCAGGCTGATTATTCCATGGCCCAAATAGAAATTGATGTGGTCGATGTTTGTCACTGTAAGAGAGTCCGAGTATCAAGGGAGAAATGTTATGTGTATTGGCACCTAAAGAGATAAGCACAAAACTAAAACCTGAAGTCTGATTTATCACATGAATGGTGGTCCACAAAACAGCACAAAGATTTTTTTATGACCACAACATTCAATCAAAATGGGATGTTTCTTAGCCCTCTGGATACACTTGTTGGTGTCAAGCCCATATTGTAGGCTCTTATTTGCTGAACCTAAACAGCCAACTCTCCAGATTGGATCTGGGTTTCACAAACTTGTTCCAAATTTAACTCCCAGGTTTGGCATGGGAATGGATTTCCCCATATGTTCAGAACTAGTTTTCACTTTATGAACCTTTGGGTTTGGAATCACATTCAAGTTAATACTTGTGCTTTGTAGTTCAGTAGGGCATGCCCATATAAAAACTGTCCCACATCTTCACCTTAATAACTAAACCTTGTTTTTTGGTTAATATCATTTTAAGTAACTCATGTATCATCATGACCACTACCTTATCCCTTTAACATCTTTTGAACCATATTACAAGTTTGATAAAAAAAAGGGGACATTTTCTAAACCAAAATGTATCATTCCTAATCATTAGGTCCCAGTATATAGACATTCAACTGTTATACATGTAAATTCCCATAACCACTCAACATGTACATTGTTTCACCCCTAAACACATTTCCTTGTTTGTATTTGGGGCTTGGAGCATGCCTGTGTTGGCAGCATCCATCTGAAACTTATTTAGCTTAATTCACAAAAGCAGAGTTCTTGGAATATAGATTTGTCCAGAATGGGATGAGGGTTAACTGCAACTCATGGATTCCAAAGCAAATTAACATTCCCAACACCAATAAATGCTCAGACCACTTTCAAATAAAGACACCACAACTCAAACAGAAAGAACCGAACAATTATTGTGTTTCTTTATTTTCCTTCAGATCCCAGAAGTTGCCACTATTGAGAAGTGAACACTGTGAAGCAATTTATCGGATGGATGAGCACAACCCCTCATAGGCTTCCCAATATGTCATTCCATTATTCTCAATTACTAGAACAAAAGATCAACCTGTTCTTTTATTTAAGCTTTATCTTTTGTCTATTTCATAATAATTCTAAAGCTAAATTCATGAATCTCTTGTCATACCATTGATCATCAACCTATCTTGATGGCTTTTAAGTCACATTTTGTCAATCACACTATGTTAGTAGCTAACATAATGCAACTGAAAAAACATTAACATGAACCACCAAGCCCTCGTAAAGAACCCATAGAACTTTCCAGCCATACTACAGACATGCCATATAGTTTAACCTGCTTCCCCAAGCTTGACTTCATGTTGGAGAATAGAAAATAAAGATTTCAACTTTGGTACAGCAAAAGAAAACTTGCTGCAAATAACTTTTTTGGCATTGTAAGTATAGAGCAGCATTCAGGTGGAGCTACAGATTTAATTCAGATATGCCTGGCTGCAGCTCCAAGAGCTCATATAGCTTTTCAAAGCATTGGAGAATAAAGACAGAGACCTTTCAAGTTTTGTACAAATAAAAGGCATTGAGTTCAACACATTTGAATAAATGGACATCTAAAGGATGACCAAAGCATTCTTATACTATCTTTTGATGAAAAGTCCTTTCTTTCTCAGCTGGCAGAACATCAGCAGCCTGCAACAGACTACACCTCACAAACACAGGGTGTTGTGTGAGTTTTGCCAAAGAAAGCAAAGAGAACTCCAGAGCTTCAATGTGGTCACATTGAGACTTACCTCCAGATCATACGGTAAAATTCTTGTCTCTTCCACCTGCTAATGCTCTGAATCTCCAACTCTCCTGCAGCCCAATTACTTGAATAACACCAAGAAATCAATAAGAAACCTCCAGCTGAGAAAAGATTTCAAAATATTCAATAACATGCAGCAATAGACCAATTTGGACCATTAATAAGCCAGCCCAAGTGAAGAAAAAGTTCATTCCCCAGAACCAAGACAAGTTCCTATGAACTATTGAGTTCCCTGCCCAAGATGTGTAGTGCATGGCTACCAAACCAAAAATATTGAGTACTCAAACTTTGGTCAATTGAATTGAAAGAAAAATGTGGACAACTTTTCTCAGGGGCTCCAAGCTTGGGAGTAAGTTCATTGCAAACATACCTGCATTTGAAAGCAACAATCACCATGGCAAAACCCCTGTGTCCAGAATCATTTAGAAAGTGCTATGGCCCACATGACCATTTTGGCCAAGTAAGTAAGTGGAGGAAAAAATCAAGATACACTATCCACTATAACTAGTTCCTCTGATTAATGTAATGCACATGAAGGAACCAAGAAATATGGACAGGCATGATCCTCTCTACAGCAAAAATCATGATTAGACTTCAAAAAAAATGCCTAACCATGACATACCATGAAGACCCTTAACCACAAACAATCAGACAGCAGAAAGGGAAAAGGTGGATAGCTAGTTACAAATACTACATAAGTCAAGACCTCTTGACAGACTGACAAATAGGATGTATTACATGAGCTCCAGCTCCAAGGATTTAATGTGCTATGTTAAAGTCACCTATTTTACAAAAGTAAAACTCATTGAGATGGCTGTTGCTGTGGAAGCTCCAGTTTGTCTTCCATCAGGACTGCAATGTGAAATAACAAAGACAAAGTGCCTGCCAATGAACAACTCCAATGAAGGAATCAATAACAAAGCAAATAGTACATAGTAGGAGCCAACACCTCCATCTCAGTTTGATCCCAAAGCTTCATAATTAGTCCAGTGTTGGTAAGCTGATGTACTCTAACTTGCATTAGGTTCTAATAAAAACATACCTAAAAGCAAACACTACCCTAGAGCGCAAAATCCTTCATGACTACCATGGGATCTACATAACAAAACAGAAAAGTGGAGCACTAAAAAGAACCACCTAAGACTAGAAAGATATAAACCAGGGAAACTACAAATGGCTTTGTGGTAGCAAAACTCAGTGTCAAAATGCCATTCTGCAAGTATATGCTTAAGGAATTTATGGGAATATGTATGACCATGGAGGAAGAAGGCAGCCTAACCAAAAAGAAAAGAGTAGCCCCGTCTATAACATGTTCAGGGGTGCACCAGGCCATGGCAAAACAAGAGACTAACATTTCTGGAACATCCTCTACAGGAAGGGATGAAGACAACACCCAGAAAAGCCAGATAGTCAGGGCTTCTCAGCAACTCCTCAAAAGAGGAAGGGCCAGTCCATTTGGGAGGAGGGGCTTCCACTTGGCTCGGCTCTTTGAATGGCTGAGGTGGTAGTCTGGCTCCAGGCTTCTTGTACAGCGGCTGTTTAGGAGTGGGGGAAAGCATAAGGCACAAAATATAGAAGCCAGTGTATCAGAATACTGCCTAAGCAGGCTCCTTATTGGGCAGGATCAATAGCAGGAAAAGGTCAGTTTAAAGTTCAACACAAGAAAGGAAAGGCTTTGGTTATTTGAACAAACTGCTTTTTCAGTCCTCAGTCTCACCAAGTCTGGAAAATGGCCATTTATGTTGGTGGAACTCTGAGCTAACTTGCAATACAACTCTGACTGAATATTCCTAATGAGGATCAAGTCTCACAACAAACACCCAAACCAAAGCCATGAGAGCAGTAGTGCTAGATTGCACACACAAGTTGAAAAATATATTTTCAGAAGGACTCACCATGAAAACATGTTGCTGATTATCCATTGCAAAGAAGCACCTGAACTGGGAGCTGCAACTGTATGGTGAGGAGAACCAGAAATCTGAACAACTCTCTCTTTTGCATCAAGGCTTGGTCTAAAAAGGATCTTGATTTCTGCCCCTGACAATGCCAATCCAAATTGAAAATTTTAAGCAACCAAAATAGCGCAGCAGGATATGCTCTCTCATTATCTCTCCCAAACATAAGGAAACATTATAAACAGAAAAAATCAAATTCAAGGAGGACAACACACTTGAGAAAAGTTGTGGGATGAACACAGACCTGACAAGTTTATGCTGTTTCTTAAACTGGACTTCCCAATCCCAAAGGAAAGAGCACGCTAGGAATAGGCACCTCTACGGTCATACTTGGCACTGAGCCGCAGCCTGATCTGCATGAAAGGAGCACTCAAAAACTAGAGGCAAACCAAGTAAACCAAACACGTCACTTCCCAGGAACACATAAAAAAGACAAGCTTGTCAAGATCAAACCAGCAGACAGGGAAAATTGCACACACCCGCCACCATATCTTCCCGATCCTGAGTGGTGTGATGATCCCCCACCATAACCCCCACTGCTGCCACCCTGTACTCCAGATATACACCAATAAAGACCCAGTACCCCCACATTATGTTTGCAAGAACATCTATGAAACCACTGCCAGCTGTTGGACAATCTGATGTGGTATTTAAGTGTTTCCGCACTATACCTGACTGCCCCAGGCTCCAGAAGAAGATGACATATTCTGATAACCTGAGGAGGAGCGCCCACCCCCTTGCAAGCCAAGACCAGGAGCGGAGGAATATATGCTTCCAGGAGAACTAGCCTCATGCCTTCCTCCATATCCAGATGGAGTACTTCCTTGGAGTCCAAGACCTGACATAGCAGAAGGAAAAGCACCACCTCCAGGCTTCTCTCTGTAGAGGTTTCTCCGAAGTCTTGTTGTAATTTCAATCAATGCATCTCGAGCAACTCGAATATCACCAACAATCTGAATGAAGCCTAGGATCAGTGTGCATCAACAAAATGACACAGCTACAGTAATGACCCACATCAAGTCTTCAAGAAGGGAGAAATAGGCTACACTGATATTGCTTCCAACATGAAATCCCACAATTCTGAAAATACAGGTTCTAGAATAGGAGCACAGGAAATATAAGCACACCATGCAGAAAGAAGTTACCTGCACCAGTTCATCATGCTCCAAAGCACAATGTGGTAAAGAATCCTTTGCCAAAATTCGTATATTGGCTCTAGTATTCCGTCTCATATCTGCGATGATGCTTCCACCCTTCCCAAGCAGGCAACCAATTTGGTTTGAAGGAACAAGCAGCCTTGTGGTGATGACTCCATCTTGGTCAGGTCCCAAATCCACAACTCGACTCTGAATATGAAGAACAGCCTCTTGAGCAGGAGAGATGTTGTCATCAGGATGCTGAAAGCACAAAGGATAGGAATACATGTAAGGAACAAAAGTTCAGTTGCTGCAACAGGCCTGTAAGCAGGTCTATCAAGCATATCAAGAGATGATTGTAGATCTGCAACTGTAACATAAGATGTGGTGTCAGATCAAGGTCATTTGCATCTAAATGCTCAGTGCAGACCTTATGATTAAGTGTATACCCCATAAACAATCAACTTTATCAAAACCAACACAAAAACAACAATTACCTCATTTGCTGAAACGATAATGACGCGCTCCTCAGATCCTGGAACAGCATCTGCCACTTTGATGCGTGCACCTGTCTCCTCTCGCAAATTTTTTATAATACTGCCTCCTTTTCCGATCACACTTCCAATCTTCTCATTTGGACATAGGATCCGAAAAACAAGTTCCTCATCACTCATAGGGGGCCGGTTCATGCCACCAACATCTGAAAGTACAGGAAGTCCTATGTTGTTGAAAGGTGGTCCTCCTCCTGATAGGGATGGTCCCATTCCAAGCAGGGGCCCACCCAGATTCCGAGGGTCAATTGGAGGAAGAAAGGTATCTCCTGCCGACAGGAATGGACCACCGGGAGGATACACACCCATGTTACCCTGTGGACGATCTCGAGGAGGGTTCTCACGCAATCGGGTAGAAATAGCATGAAGAGCCTTCTTCACAACAGAGATGTCTCCAAAAATCTGCTCAGCAACATCCATCCACATTGAGCAAATCCCCCCTTACACATGACCACATACATATGAACTAATTGACAAACACTTGCAAACACTACACCACAAAAATCATTTCCCTTTCTGCCAAGAACATACCAAACAAAACTGAAATACAGCAAAAGAAAACTTCAGCAGTGCACAAAACGGTTTGCTGGAACAAAAAGAAGTCGTTAAAGGACCAATAACAAACCATCTTCAACTCAAGCAATAGAATACCTCAAGGTGAGAGATTCCTGAGCACATAACCAAGAGCCTGATTTGAGTGAACATGGCACCCCTTGCATTCCTTAATTACATTATTTCTTTCATTTGGGTCATGTCTGAGTGCCACTTGGACACAGACCTTTAACAAGCTAATGGTTTTCTCGCTATGATGAACATTCAGTTCAGCTACTCATATTCTACCAATGCAAATCTAAGGTGATTACTCAGGAGATTTACAAACCTAAAATACTGAGATTAGATGCATTACCTGAACAAGCTCATCTGAAGGTACAGCACACCCTGGTAGCTGCTCCTTGGGAAGAATCCTTATCTGAGCACCCGTTTCCTCTCGCATCTGCTCAATTATCTTACCTCCCTTTCCCAGCAAGCAACCAATTTGGTTATTTGGTACAAGCAGTCGTGTAGTTACTGAGCCTGATCCCTCCTCGTCTTCATCAGAGACCTGATTGGGCAGTTCTGCATCCACGATCCTTCCATGAACCCTAAAGAGAGCTTCTTGAGCTGGAGAGAGTATCTCCCTTTCACGAGACTCGTCATCTCTGTCCCGCACATCTCTGTCCCGCTCTCGTTCCCGACCTCCGTCTCTCTCCCTAGAAGTTCTCTCCTTTTCCCGACCTTCTCGGTCCCGACCCCTTTCACGATCCCTTCCGTGCGCTCTATCTCTCTCCGGTGCAGATATGATAATAACCCTCTCGTCCACTCCCGGAACGGCATCCGCTATCTTGATTCTTGCTCCTGTCTCCTGTCGCAAGGCTTTGATAATATTCCCTCCCTTCCCGATCACACTTCCTGTCTTCGAGCCAGGACACAATATACGAAAAATAGTCTCATCCTGGGCAGGTCTCACGGGAGGAGGCGGATCACGTGAAACGTGGGAAGGCTGGTGTCGCTTTTGCCTACCGTTCATCTCCGGCGCTTCTCTGTCGTAGTGCGAGTGCGATCGTTTCGCCGAGACAGAACTCGCCGAGACAGAATACGACCCGTCCATAGGTAGGGTTTCCTTCTCGTCACAGTGCGAATCACAAGAAAAAACACCGCCAGACAACAAGAAACCTGAAACCGAGAAAAACCAAAAGAGAAAAAATCAATACATTACAAAATCCAAAAACTGTTGCAAACAATCTACCAAAAACAAACGCGAGACAGAAAAAAGCCAGTCCGACGCTCTCACAAACTTCACAAAGATCTGGAGCTCTCACATCACCAACCCTAAAAACCACCTCCGGAGCACAACCCAAAAGCAAAGAAGAAAAACCTAGAATTTTCAACGCTTCTTTGCACAAATTTATTTTTCTTATCAAGCCTCTACGGAATGCGTGTTGGTAGTTGGAAAAGAAAACGCAAGAATAGTAGTGACTAACCTGATGCGCACAGCGTTAAGGTCGACCTTCTTTCTTCTCTCCCTCTCTCGCTCTCGCCTCCTCCCGTCGTCGACCTTGCGCCGCAGGTATGGACTGTGAACTGCTCAGCGTTGCAACTTGGGCACAGTGCCGGGTCGGGCGGGGTCGCCCGGTAAAACATTCGGGTAAAATACCGCCAAGGGGCGGGGGGAAACCTGCATTCTGCCGGTAAATTTTATTGGCTAAATTTTCAAATACCCACCTGAAAAATAATTCTTAATAAGAAGTACCAATATGTCAAATGGAAATATGGAGTACTTTATTTATTTATTTATTTATTTAGAAATAAATAAATAAGGAGTAATTTAAACAAGCCTACTCAAATTTCAATACCATGGTCCCTGGGCACTGGGCAGCTTTGACACATGTTTGTGGATTAATTAATTAATTTTGAAATTTTAATTTTAACAAATAGAATATTCTTGAACATTCAATATTTTCCTTCACAAATTTTATTAATTTTTAAAATTTTGAACATTTCTAAATATTATTGTAAAATTAGTGTCCAAGCTGTTCAAGGTAGTAAGTAGGTTATTTAAACTTCAAACAGAAATATGAAGTATTTGAATTTGACTAGTGTGGGTTACAAGTGGGTATATGCATTTTTCAAAGGATAAAATTACGGCCAGCGTGAACCAGCACCTACAATGGTGCCTTCATCTTCTGGAGTAAGCCCTCTTAGAGATTAACAATTAACTAAGGAAATGTTAAATTTGGACTCAGAGACTCTGATTTTAGTCTGAGGATGAGAGACTCTGATTTTAGTCTGAGGATGAGATCTATCTACGAAGCAAGGTAGTTTGTTTTGTTTTGTTTTGTCTTCTCATTCTGAGATCTCTCAAACCATGGCGTTTCATGCAGTGCTATTGATATCTTTGGAAAGCTCTTGATGAGTAAAGGTGCTCTTGATATCTTCGAAAGCCTCTCGATAAGTAGGGGTGCATCGACTTGGTTTCGAACTCTTTGGAGCTACAGTGTGGAAGCTATTGATTATTGAACTATTTTCTCAGTGACAATTAAATCAAAATCAAAACTGAAAACTGCATTGAAATTTGGGAGTTTTCTTGATGTTATTGGAAAGCTTTCGAAGAGTCAGATTTAATAGAGTTTATTTCACAACTATCAGAGCTAAGATGTGAAAGATATTAATTTTTGGGTGGATTTTGTTGATGGAAATTCAAACAAATTTACAAAAATTGGGTTGGAAGGGAAAAAAAATCAGTTGAGCCCTCAATGTGTTCACACTTGGGCCAACGGCACAGGCTACACTAATATCTATAATGTTTTAAATGAACTCCAAAAATATTGAGTTTTTACCATGATACCTGTGTAGTAAGTGCCGGTTAACCCGAGGCTAAAATTACATACCATATAGTACCTCAACAGCATGGACACTAATTCTATTTTCAAAAATGTTAAAATTTTCAAAAGTAATATTTTTCTTCAAAAACCAATATTTTGTGAAAGAAATTAAAGAATGGTTGAGAATATTTTGAAGATAGAATTATTGGACAGACGTGTGTTAAAGCTGCCCTTGTACTATGGTACCTGAATGTTTGTACTACAGTTGGTAAATGTATGACTTGGGCCAGAATGGTAAATGTATTTGTACAATTTGTTCTATCATCCCCTTTGATAGGGATCCTTCCTCCCCCTACCCTGATGGACGGGGGATGGATCCAGGATTGTCACTAGGGATTTTCCTTATCAAGTCAAGAGTTGCAGCCAAGGCACTAGGGATTTGAGTTGATTCTTGCTTGTGAATCTCAAACTGGAGGTCAACTTGCTGTAGATCAGTTGAAGCATTAGAGGAGGACCCTTGAAATTTGTCCAAGAGACAGTCACATTGGAGACCATGGCTGAACCCTTTGTTTTTGAGCTGATTGCAGCTCAAAGAATCAATGGTTGATGAAATGTTAGTGACTTCATCAACCATTATCGTATTGCAGTGACCACTAGCAACTGCATGAAACTGCTTGTTTTGTGTGAGTTTTACCTTCATGAAACATGAAATTCTGATATGGTCATGACAGAAACTTGATAGAATGAGGGTGACCAATTTGAGGGTTACAGATGCTCATCCTAAATCTGTGCAAGTCAACTACTGGCAATGTGGATACATGACGTCCCTGGATAAAAAGATTCCCTTGTTCACCAAGCACATTTCATTTCAAAATTCAAAATTCTTAGCATGTCTGTCATCACATGGCAATGTGCAAACATGATCCAACAGCTCCCTAATATCTTTCCTGAATCTTTGCTCTATTTGCAGGACTAGGAAAGGCCACCTATTATGCTATCATCAATTGTGGTGGACGGACAGGCAGTTCAGCTTAACAGCACAAGGTAGGAAACTAGCTATGGGGTGCCAAAGCTTTGTTCCCAGCTACTCTCAGATTGCACACACTTTACTGTAGCTTAGCATCAGCCTGCACTGTAATTGTCCCACAACCATAACATCAGTTTCTCTTGTATAGTTGCTAATTTGCTCCTCATGGTCTGTTAAGAAGTGTATTTGAAGCTTGGCTTATTATATGAGTTGAAGGAATCAAGTGGCCTTGAAACAATGATGTTGAGTGATCTTTCTTCAACATGTAGTGATTTGACATGGTAATGTCAATAGGTCAGTTGGGCTAATATGCTTGAGTGTGTGTTTGCATTGATGCAGATCCACCTCACTGACATGGTACCTGTGATTCCACAATATTTTTGGAGGAGGTTTTGTCTGAGAAAAAGGCAACCATTGTAATCTATGATGGAAAGCACCCAAACACTGGGAGAGCTCAAGGACAAATTGAAGTGCAATTGACATTTAAAGGTACTTTGATTGTTCGCTTGTGCTGTGTATTTTTTGATTCGCTTGCTCAAGTGGACTTTGGGTTTCCTAATTGGTCAAGAACTAAATTTATAATCATGTTGTTTTTGCTTGATTCCAAGCTCTAGAAGGTGTTTGCCTCATAACATGGCAAGGACAAAGTATTTTGCCTTAGTATTATTAAAGCTATTGTTGTCCAATCATGAACATAAAGGCCAGTAAAGAACCTGCTCTGAGGTTCTTAGTGTAATCAGGCACCTTATCCAGCACTTTTTTTTTTGTAGCACTATACCCAGTGCATTTTTTCATGGAGTAGGCATTCCATTTTTTGAAATGCCCTGCATTTTTTAGTACAGCTGGTGTTCCAATTTTTGAATCACCCTGCATTTTTTTTCTGTTGTTTTCCTGTGATACCCATTGGGTACCCACCAGGTATCACAGAAAAAACAGGAAAACAAATCAGAGCAAGTCTTTATGCTTGATAAAGCCCAAAGGCCAAGCCCTTGGGCTTTACCTTGCACAAAATGTGGCCTGCCTGTGCACTCCATTCATTCTAGTGTCTATTATGAACAGGAACTGCAGATGTCTCTCTAGTAGGCCTTTCACCATCTCCGAATATGAAGAGGCAACGTCAATTGGTAAACTTGAGAAAGCAACATGAAGTTGGGCTGCTGCTGCACAAAATCCAAGCTTTTTTGAGAACTATACTAACACAGCCAACAACATGAATTCCTCCTATTCTCTAGTGTCTCTACCAAGACTGGTCTATCCAGGCCAAGTAGTGTCTCAGTTTGATTCATTTCCAGTGACAGGGTACCTGGCAATATACACTACAACCAAACTCTTGGATATGAAATTTCCAAATGACAACTGTTCAGGTCCTTCCAAAACAAAACCTTTAGTATTACTGGACCAGCATTCAAACAAGAACAACAGAAAGCTTGACATCTAAAGGGACTCAGCCACAAGACAAACAGATTCCCCAACATTGCAATTCCAAAGCTGGAACAATTCAACTTGAGCAGGGCAGAAAACCCTGCAAAGAATTTGAGCATAACAATAAGAACACAAATTCCCTAGTCAACCAGGAGCACTCTAAAGAACCAAAACCTGATTCTGATTGACTGGCCATAAGGATCAGCTTAGGTTGTGCCCTTTAAATAGTCCCTCACCTCATGCTGTTCAATTTTTCATATCAATGAAAATTATGTGGTTCTGGGGAGACTATTAACACTTTATGTTGGATGTGGTTTCTCAGTTTATGGAATGTTTTGGACAAACTCAGAAGCCCATATGATCATCCATAATCTTTAGTCCAAAAGAACTAAGAGTGTCTACACCAGCAACAGTCATGGCTTGTACATCATACTTTGGATGAAGTAACAGCTATTAGATGGCATGAAACTGAGTTTCAACATGTAAATATGCATAGAATGATAGAGTGATCTCCAAAAGCGTCATTGCTGGGCATAGTAATTGGCCCATGTGATGGCATTTAAATGGCTTTGCACATTATACTGTTCAGCTTTTCAAGTCTATGGGTGGGGATGAAGAAAAAATTAGCACTCTGTGTTGGATGTGGTAAACACTAAACTCGGTGGAGATGCTCAAAAACCATAAGCCATGTTGTTCTTGAAGTTCTTGTAACTTGTTTAATCAGTTGGTCACAAGCTCCTTGGAAATTAGCACTTGTTTGGTCATGAGTTTATCAGTATCCAAATTTTTATCCTTAACTTTCCAACCTTATTATGTTTGCATGTGTAATCACATAGGGTAACTTTGTGCATGCTATAATCGCAATTTACTCTATCCCATAAACTTTGCACACATATTTATAGTTTGTGTATTCATCTGTTTTACCATCCTGTTTTTGATAATGGTTAAAGAATGTTTTAATATATCTGCCCAAAAGCAAAGCACATTAAACTACATTATACTATTGTGTGTTTCCACAACTCACTTACATTCATGATGTCACTATCTATCTACGAAGCAAGGAAGTTTGTTTTGTTTTGTTTTGTTTTGTTTTGTTTTTCGTTCTGAGCTCTACTGAATCATGGTCCTTCATGCCACAATCTTGGTATCTTTGGAAAGCTCTTGATGAGTAGGGGTGCAACAACTTGGTTTGAGACTCTTTGGAGCTATGATGTGAAAGCTATTGATTATTGAACCATTTTGTCAATGAAAATTAAATAAAAGAAAAAACTGAAAGCTGTATTGATATTTGGGGTGTTCTTGATGTTATTGGTAAAGCCTCGGCAAGTGGGATTTAATAGAGTTTATTTCACAAATTTCAGTGCTAAGGTGTGGAAGATATTGACTTTTGAGTGGATTTTGTTGCTAAAAATTCAAACAAGTTGCAAAAATTGGGTTCAGAAGGAAAAATCACTTGAGCCCTCAATGTGTTCACACTTGGGCCAACAGCACAGGCTACACTAATGTAATTGAAGAGTTGACATGCACTACATTTTCATGATATCTTAAGGATTCTTAACAATGTTAACCTTCATCCATATTATGAAGAAAAATAATTGTGACATACAAGTTCAAAATTGAATAGCGTTTTTTTTTCCAATTGTTTGAAATTATGAAAATATAGTAATCATCTTATTACCTAATGAAGGTCTAATGCATATATTTCATAATGCGACATGTCATGTGAAGGGTGTTTGAAATAAACGATGCCAATTTTGTGTGAAACCTTCATTAGAGTTATTTTTTGGTCTAACTTTGGTCAAGGCTAGCATTGTGGCTTTGAATGTATCCACAACATAGGTGTTGCAAGTACCTTCATGTTGCATGTTTATTTTCAGGAACATTAAAATTCATTTGTGCTTGGTGAAAATGTGTTTACCTCAATGATTCTGCAAATTTTGCAATGAGTTCATTTTTCATCAACCTCCATTTCATTTAGCAAAGCATGTTTGTGACCATGATCTATGCACTAGTGGTGGATACAAAGTCAGAGGAGTCACATAAGTGATTATTAAATAGGTAATAGCACATAGGTGAGTAGCCTTTGTAGGCATAGGCACATAGATACTTGGTACAGAAGTGGGAGCAAGGAAGTGGTTTGTAGTGTAGAAATGCTTCTAGTCCATGCTTGTAGCTACTCAATATGTATCATTGAATGTAAGGGTGAGTGGGTGCAGGTTAATAGGTTGGTGAGGGGAGAAGACGATTAACAAGTAGGTAAAAGAGCCTTAGCTAGTTTTTGTTTTGGCACAATCAATAAAAATTTATTTAGAGGTGAATAAAATAGTAAAAGTAACAAAGGTAACCATCATGGTTAGTTATGTGACACGAGCCCAACAGAAAAGAGTTTTCTGTCCACCCACCATCCAGTCTCCATGGTGTGCATGGTGGGTGCTGGTTCACCGTCGCACCATGAAGGATGGATGGTAAGTGATTAGGAAATAGTTTTCTGTTGGGTTCCAGTTCCTTAGCTAACCATGATGGTTAGCTCAGTTGCTTTTTTGTCTACCTACTAACAGCCCACAAGCAGGTTGTTAGTAGGTAGGTAGTAAAAGCAGCCCTTAACTACGTGTAAACCATCTACGTACCTAGTAGTTATCTATTTTCCTACCTATCTAGCTATATATGAGACCTATTTCGGATGGAATTGGTTACCAAGGTGAAACCATCTACTAACTCAGTTGAGGTAGGTTCATCCACAAGTGAGTAATAACAGGCATCCAGTGGATGGTGTGCTGGTGGGTGTTAGTTCACTGTGGCCGGGAAAGGAGGAGTATTTACCGGGGTATTTACCGGGGTTGGGTTCCACCCTGTTGACTCAGTTGTCGCTCCTCTACCGAGTTACATCATGTAAGCATCATACTTTAGGGAGTCACCATGACGCTGGCTACATGATGCAATGGAGACATCCCAGACCCCTCAAAGGCTGGGGCATTTATAGCACTAGTGTAAGCTGACCTACTCTAGTCAATTATTCGCTTCATCTATGGTCAGCCATAGGTACTCTTTGCTAGGTAAAGCCCCAAGTCATGGGCTTTCCTCAAAAGGGGCTCATGTGAGGTGGGTTCTTGAAGTGGGTTCTTCCATTCCATGGTGGGAGGCTAACTGATGATCCACCATGGAATGGAAGAACCCTTGACTATCCTTCTATAGACCTTGAGAGAGCTTTATATTCCCTGGAAGTCCTTTTCTATATAGAGCTTCTATATCCGTTGAATGCTTCTATATTTATTCCCTTGAAAGAGCTCCAAAGAAGGGTTAAAGAATGATATTAATAGCTAAGAATATAGAAGGATTCAAGATTGTGTTTTTCTAACTTTCATATCTGGTTTATAACCTAATATGACTAGAATTTCTTTTAGATGATTGCCACTTTGGCAACATCACAAAATTGAAAAATAAAAATATGAAGATTGGCCCTTTGAAGTTTGTGTTTCTATTTATTTTGGTATTTATATGATGATTTTAACTGCTATTCTTCTTGCTCAAGAAATGAAGCCTGGGATTTTGTTTTGGTAGAATTGATCCTTATTTTATAAGAAATCATTACCTGAGTTGCAATTGTATATGTATAGGGTACTCTTATTGTCAATAAAACTTTCCTCTATCCTTATTTGTGTTCCATTGGGTAGTCCTTTAATTGACCTTCTATTCATCCTTTTCCTCCAACCCTTACATTTAATGTGACATGTGCCATTGAGCACAAACAATTGTAATATTGAATGGTACACTTTCATTGTATGAAATTAACTTTTCATATTTTTAACATTTTAATTACAAAAATCAAATTCAATATTTCCCACACCTTAGGTCTAAAGATTACAAAATTGCCTCCATAATGCCCTTCTCATTGAGGGCTTTGCAATTACCAAGAATGTGCCCCAAATTTTTTTTAATGTTTAATTTGATTTTTTGAATTTTAATGATTTTTTCAATATTCAATAATTATTACATTGTAGGTCTAAACATTATTAAACCACCTCAATGAACCCACATTCATTAAAGGCTTTTCAACTATATCATGAGTGCATCAAGGGTGTTGTGGTTTGGGAAATCTCAATGTGACAAACCAAACAATCAGTTAATCACATAATGTTTTTGCCCTAGCATGCATGAATGTTGTTGCAATTGTCATCCTAAGTGAGGTTCGTAGGTCACACAAGTTCAACTTATCACCATTACTTTGGGTTTTTTGTTTTTAATTTTTTTAATTTTTTCATATGCAATAATATTGTGAAACATAATTTGAAATTTTGAATGCAATTTTTTTTTGGCCTGTCATCAATCCAATAAACTTCAACAACTCTTAACATACATTGTTGATTGATGGAAGCATTTTTTCATATGTGATTAGTATGAGATCCATAAATCATTGTGTTTCTTTTAGTTAAAGTTCCATTGAATAATAGTCTATAATTTTTTTGTAATTCATTTGGTTATGTTGAGTTTTGATAAGCATGTCAATATTGAAATTTTCAATTATTGTTTTGGGATTAAACATCAACATTCAATCCAAAAACTTTTGAAAGTAAATCATGAACATTGACAAACATAAGGTTGAAGGTTTGTATATTGTTATCATATAAATATCTTTTGGTGTATTTACATTGAAGGTAGAACAATGTATTCAACTCCCAAAGAAATAAATACAAGTGAGTTATGAAATGTATGAAGTTTGGCAACAAGTATATCCCATCATGTGGTTGTTTGCAATCCGGCCATGAAATTTGCATCACTTTGTAATTGAAATGATTAAGGACATGTATTATGATATTCATCTTGTGCAGACAATATATACACATCTTTATCTTTTCATTTTGATTTAACTTTGCTTTTTTCATATAAAATAAATATGGAAATATTGGATTGAATGTTAATGGTGTATAAAAACATTGATTATTTGTGGTTATCCAGTTAATTTATGATTGTGTAGCAATTCAAAAATGATTTAGGATGTTAATGAATTGTTCATCATTTTGGTGCATGACTTGCTTCAATTCATAATATTTTATTTTTTCCATCCAAAAGTTTGAAATTAAACGATTAATGTTGTTTGAACTTTGCATTAGTTTTGAAAACTCCTACATGACAATTTGGTTGAACTTGATAAAAATCTCTAATGATAATGACATCGAGATCTTAAAAGAATTTTGTATGAATGTATTTAGTTTATAATAATTAAAAGTCAATAGATTTCAATTTTTTATATTAATATTTCATCTAACATTATCAATTGTAATTGGTCATTTTTTAAACCAAATTTTTTAATTGTTATAACCTCAATCATCGTAATTTTTTGCAATTAAAAGGCATAAAAAGACTTGAATGAATTGTGATTCCATCAATGTTAAATATTGTTTGCCTAGTATATGCTCTAAGTAAGGTTTTTTTTTTCAAGATCCAATTGAGGACATTTATATTGTAAAAACATAATAAAACTTGAATAAAAAAACATTCATGTTAAATTTTTACCTATGCTAATATCTCTAGTATTGAACAAGTGAATTCAGTCATTTGGATTTTTTTTAAAAAATACATGGCATCACAAAACATTAAACATTTTTCATTGTTTGGTTTTTGAAATAATGAATGAAATTCATAAGCAGGCAAAATTTATTTGTTGACATCAATATTAGTTGAATAAATAATATTGCAAACACCTACACATGGATTAACAACATACCCATTACAAATATTATACATATCCTTTCCAATTTAATTAGTAACAATTTGTGGTGGAAAACCAATGTCTACATTAAAAAGTTTATCCATCCATATGTTAGTGTACATGTCCATATCATTTTTTGTTACTAATTCAAAAGCTTGTGATTCTATGTTTGCCCAATTCATTGGATATGCATTATTAAAATTATTAAAATGATTTTTCTTTATTAAATTGAATTGTATTTCATGCTTGTTATATGCCTTATGTCATGTGAGATGGTCACCTTTGAAGATATGTTCAATATCAAAGAAAGGGAGAAAATTTTAACAAATTACTTTTTATGGTAATTTTTTGGGTCACAATGTTCATTATAATGAACATAACGTATTATATGAGATTTTCTTCTTTTTTGGTTGACATTTTGTGTTATCATTTACAGCAAATTTATAAAAAGAAGTATTAGATATAGTTAAGCCTTTTGATGTACTTATCATTGATTAACAAACACATCATATTTGTAAAGTTCAAAGAAAATGATTTGAATATGATGCAAAAAAAATTTAATACAAATGCACATTCTTGTTGTGGGGATGTATTAATGCATTTGAATATTCTAAATGCATAATACAATGGGATAGACAACACAATTTATATGTAGCTAGTTGTGCTAACATTTGTTGAACATTAAGAAAACATTCTCATCCTTCAAATTGAGTATGTGTTTCAATTCAAATCCACAAAAAACCTTCTTCTTAATCTCACCTAAACATATATTTTCACATGTGTTAAAGTTTCCATGGGGAATGGTTCAAGAATCTGTGTTGTTTTATGGAAAGCCATAGAAAGTTAAAATGACAAATGGTTTGATTTTTCCATTTTCAAGTTCTCCTGTGATGATGTTTTCAAGCTTCACAAAATTGAATGTTAGTTTATCACTTTCAAATATAATATACTTATTCACAATGTTTTCAATTGTATTGTACTCTATGTAAGTGTAAATCCCATCATGAAATTTATTTAAACTTCATGTAAGTGTCCAATATCCATCTACATTTGTGTAAGTGTAAATGAAAAACATGAAATGTGTAAAAATGTAAAATCGTGTAAATCTATTTTATGTAATGCAAAATAGTGTACGTGTAAAACAAATACACATGTGGTTTTATGTGGCCATGTAAAATAGTGTAAATGTAAAACAAATACACTTATATGGATTTTTGTGGCCAAGTTTTAAAAATTGAAAATGTGATTTCTACTTGGGGAGGGGTGGCATTTCATAATTTTTTGGTGATAGGCCAACTAGATGGCCCATTGCAAAAAAAAATCATCAAAACATTTATGCTTTGGGATCCACCACAACTAATTAAGTTAATTCATATGAATCACAATAAGTACCTAAATTCTTGTAAAATCCTAGGCCAAAAATGGTGATTTACAAAGTTTAAAATAAAAGTTATATTCAAGCAATGGATTAGTGCAAAATGTGCATCCAAAATATTTCTTGGAATGGTAGCAACATAGTCCCATATTGGTAGAAAATGTTAAAGTTTGGGGAGTATCAAAGTATCGTTATTTTTTGTGAAGGACCAATAAAAATGGTCCATTGCCAAAAATATATATAAATAAAATAAAATTTTGGGATGCACCCACAACTAATTAATATGGATTGGTAAAATGGTAAGGTCATTGAGGGTATATAGTATATACATTTACACTTACACACCCCAAAACATTTACTCAAAGCCATGTAAATGTATCTAGCAAATGTTTGCATTGTCCTCATGTGAGTGTAAGTGTAAAAAAATATATATATGTAAGGGTAAATAATTTACATTTACACAGGATTTACATGCCATATATATAACTATTGACACTTACATGCACAACATTAAACCAAACCATGGGACTAGCCTTTTGCAATACCCAAAATTGAACTTAACCTATGAATAAAAAATTAATAACAAAGTAGGTTCTTTAAGTAAGAAAATTGATTTTTTTCTAAAAAGTTAGCAAGTAGGTTGAATTTGTAAGAATATAATCTGATCTAATTTGCTATAAAACTTGGTACCTTCACAAATCCAACTTTTAATTCGTTGTAAAATTCAATAACTATACAATTTTAAGCCCTGGATGATGTGTAGTATGTACATGGAACTAGAGCATGTTTTTAAACTTTAACCCATGAAAGGTTCTTGGATTTGAAAATAATGTCAAAATGCAATTACATGTTTTGACATTCAAAGAACCAAGTTCAAACCCGAACTTGCATAATTGGCAAAAGAATTATAAGTGTCAAAACTAGGACTAAATGTTTTTTGAAAAATGAAAAATTGAACAACATTAGTTTCAACTTCAAGTTGCCAAGCCAATTTGGTACTACAAAATGGCAAGTTGGTTTGGGATGTCAAGATGACAAGTTATTTTGAAACTTCAAGATGTAAAAATGATAACATGGTATGGGATGTCAAGATGAAAAGCGAATTTGTAACCTCAAAATGATTAGCCAATTTCCCTATTTTAACAATTTGCTTTGGGACCTTGATTTTGAGTTTTGAAATCTAATTTGGATGTCATTTTGTACCTTAAGTTGACAAACTTATTTTGCAACTTTGGTTTCACAAGTTAATTTGGGACCTCAATTTCACAAGCCAATCTGGGACTTTGATAATGGTAAATTGTTTGGGCAAAATAATAGTAGATTAGTAATAGCAAGGGGCCTAAAAACATTTTAGAGCATGGCAAGTTAGCGTAATGAATGAAAATACAATTGTAAGAATGAAAATATGAAAATATATGAAAGTGTGAAAGTATGGAGGTATGCTTGTAAATATAAAAAATATGATTTTTTTGCAAATGTTTTGGTAAAAATCACAAGCCAATGATACAATAGCAAAAATTTACAACCATGTTTAAAGATTTAGCCTTATAATCTATAATAAAAATATATATACATGTAAAGATAATGAACTATGTATGTGATACAAATATCTCGATGAAAGAAAAATCTAGAAAACTTTCAACCCCATAATGATACTTCAAAAATGTTTAAGCATAAGAAGAATCTGTAACAATTTCTTGAGCTTGGACTTTCTCATTGTATCCAACATGCTCCCCAACTATACCAAAATAGAAATTACTACTAACTTTCAAGTCATCAAAGAGTTGAATCCCCAAAACTTTCTCGTTGGAATATTTTGCAATGAGAACATCTTCATTCAATTTGAACAAGGGAAGCAACCAAGAACCTTGAGGGAATTGCTACAATGTTTTAACACCAACATGGTGCTTCTACTTCCCAAGGAGGGGGATAGAATTTTGTTTCCCAATTATCACCCAATGTCTTTCCAAACATCAATTTAAAAGATCATGCCAATAGAATGAAAAAGTACATGTAAAATTGGATTCTCCTTTCATAAAGAAGTTTTGTCAAAAATGTAACCATTTTCAACAATGTGTTATTATGGCAATGGCATGGGCTAAAGAAAGTAAACAAGAATTGGTTATCATGTTGTTGAACTTTGAAAATGCATATGATAGGGTTTCTTGGTCTTTCTTGCAAGCCACCATGGAAACACTAAGCTTTGCACATAAATAGATCACATGGGTTTTTGTTTATTACAAAAATGCACAAGCCTTGATAGTGATGAGCAATTCTCATGGCTTAGTAATGAAATTGAACAAAGATCAACAAGGCAAGGGTGTCCCTTAGCACCATACATTTTCTCGCCAATAGTGGATGTATTGGGACATATGTTGCAAGATGAAAAGCATGGGGTTGAAAAGATGCAACTTCTTAACGGCAAACATGTGATTAGTTAGATGTTTGCAAACAATACAACCTTTTGTCTTGTAAGTTCTAAAGGGGACATAAACAAAACAATGATTGTTTTTCAAAAGTTTGGGACAACAATATGGGCTAAATCAAACCTAAACAAAATAATACCTTTATGGATGGCAAACAAGTACATGGATTGGGCATGGGGAGAATAAGAAGGATTTAGGTGGCTGGAAAAAAAAAAAAAAAAAAAAAAAAAAAAAAGATATTTAGGATTCCCATTCAGCTATCTAGGCCATCCCACATGAGGAGAAGATAACAAAGTTTTTGGTCAAATAAAGAAAAGTTTACTAAAATGGGGAGGTTAAATGTTTTTTTTCATGAATAGACTCTTGATAATTAGTTAGGTAAATTTGGTTTCAATTTGGTACATATTTCATGCTTAGATCTTTTAAGAAAGATTTTCCAAAAGGTGAGACAATTTTGATTGAAAACATTATTTGGTCTAGAAATGATGAAGAGATGGCAAGAACAAGGGTAAGATGGACATCAATGATCCTCTTTATCTCAATAGGGGAACTAAAAATCATAAACCCACAATTGCAAATTAAAGTTTTGCTAGCAAAACTCACACCAAGGGGGCTCTTATTAGGATGGGCACTATGGAAAACTTTTATTAAATAAAAACATAAAATTCAACACCTCAACTTTCAAGGAAAAGGAACAACTAGAAACTTAGTGATTACTGTCTTCATGTAAGTTCAAAAAACAAGGCTCACCACTTTGGCATTTAGTAACTTGGACTTCATTGGAACTTACAAATAACACCTCTCACCAAAACATGGTCTATCATCATGAAACAACCATTATTTAACAACAAACATTTTCACCAACAATGAAAGGAATACATGGGGAATAGACAACAAATCTTCCTTTAGGGTTTGACCACATCAAATGATAATAAAATTGGGACATCTTTGGAATGAAATTGAAAGCATGTGGAAGATTTTGTCAAAAATAAAGAGTGATTACCTTTTGAATGATGGAATGTCCCAACATAGATAATTCATAAGTAGCATAACATGGAAATTGGATAAAGGTTTTAACTTCCAATTGGGGGAATACTTAGCATCTAACCACATGATTTTGAATATTTGGCCTTCATGGTTCCCAAGGAAAGTCTCCACAATGTTTTGGTTGATATTAGCTAAGGTGGATTCTAGTGGTGGCATGGAGCTCTCCCAAGAAATTGCAATCTTTGTTAATTAGGAAATTTGAAATATGTGGAACATCTTTTTTGGAAATGTGACAATGTCACATGAATTTGGTTTAGTTTCCACATTTAAAAGTTTCAATGAACCTTTTTCCATGCTTCCAAACTTATTATTAGGGTTGATTGAAAGCTCCAACACCAACAACCACATACCAACCCCACTTATAAAGGTAAAAACAATGTCAACAATTGTCAATGAAAAGACCCCATGAGACATATTAAAAGTAAAACATTTATGGTACATTTGGAACATAAGATGTGAACAAGTGAAAACACAATCAAATATACACAAAAAGTATTTAAAGAAGTTGTAGTCATATTTTTACACATAAATGTAAAAAAGTGAAGTTGAAACCTTTTCAATGATTATCAAATCATCATAATTTTAAAGATTGAATTTATAATATGTTGTGTACAAAGTTTGAAATATTTTATTGTATTAACAGTAGGTCAAAAATATTTTTGAAATTAACTAGTGGAATTATGTTCAAAATATTTTTACATTAAAAGATTGATATGTTATTTTATTTTACCTTGAAAGTTGAAAGTGAATAAATAAATTTTAAGTGACATTAACCAAGAAAGCAGAAAAATTCAATATTTCATCTATTTATTTACTTATTTTGTTTGTTTAAACAACTTGCAAAATTAAAAAAATTCTACTAGTACTTTTGAGAATTTTACTTCTATTTATTTTAAACATTTGATTTTTCAATATAACTGACAGTATTCAAATAATATGTTCATATTGATCATTGAAATAAATAATATTCTTAGATTTAATAAGTTAAGACTTAGTTTATGGTTATTTCACATTTTTCTTAACAAGGATCACAAAGTGTATATTTCAGTGTGCTTCCACTCAAACATGACCTAAAACAACGAAGGTGTCACATTACATTAATTATGTTAATTTTTTTGCAATTAATAATACAAATGGATATGGAGGCATACAAGGACCCATGTAATCATATAAAAGACACCATGAAATGGGTGTGGGTTTTTGTTACCAACTCTAATGCACTTTGTTATGAGTTGCCACACCCATTCGTTACTAGCTCACAACAAAATACATTGGAGTTGATAACCATTGAAACTTTATTTAGGAAAATTCATGAAGGGTTGTAGAGGACTAACAATCAAGGGGAAGGCAATCAATTATGACTTTTAATAAGATACATAGAAAGGGAGCATAGAAGTACCCCTCTTTACACCAAGAAAAAAAATCTTAAAAAGTTGCAATACGGCATAATGAACAAGGCAAAAGGAAAAAGGAAACTCATTTTCTTCACACTAAGATGTCTATTCCTATGGTAATCACACAATTGAACTTAGTGCTAGATCTTCACATGGAGAATTTCACCATCCCATGGCACATCACATATGCAAATGAAGCACATAAATTTGGCACACATTAATATCACTGCAAGGAATGCACTTACAGGGCATGTTGGGTAGTGGTAGGACAAGGGACAATAGGCCTTGGAACTATGGATGACATTAATGAAGTTTTGGAAGAATTGTGGTTGAAAAAAGATTTGGGCCACAACACCTTGTTTATTGGAAATCTCCTCTTGGACAAAATGTGACCAAAAAAGCCACCTAAAGGAAAACTACAAGGGATTTAACCCTAGTGAAATTGTTAGGATGTTTAAGGATGTAGGTGGCATAAATTTAGAGTTACATTATGGAGAGAATAACTCTCCTCCCCATTATAATCCACAACTTAATCAAATAGGGGTTCAACAAATTGATAACATAGAGTATTTGGAGTAGGCTATTTTAAAAGGACCCCTATTTAAAGACAATCTTAAATGGTTCACTAAGAGTTTCCAAGGTTCTTCCTCTCCTCATCTTAGTTTCCAATATGCTTTTAGGTTAATAATTGTTAGGTTCTCTTGGTCATTTTTATGTGCGTGTTTTGCCTTTCCTCACCTTTGACCTTTTTATGTTGTGTTTTTTATTTAACCTTGATGGGGTCTTTCGATGTAAAGGTCTAAACTTGTATACAATTTAAATTATTCATTTGAAAGATGAAGGTTCAAATTTCATGTAAATCATTTTTAGAAAGTTGAACATGTGAATTGAATCCATTGGACCTCATTTGCACCTTCAAATTTTGTTATGAAAAAACTTATATGTTTCTTTGATTATGTGTCATATTTCTAATATGTTGAAAACACACAACTCTTTCAAGTCATATATGATGATACATGCAACACAATTTTCTTATGTTTTTTCAAGGCATTTCCAATGCAATGCAATTTGTTTCCCATCCAACAACATTTACACCTTCAAAGCATGATCTAAAATTTTCAATGTTTCTTTGGTCATATCAAAATAATTTAAAAACAAATTGGAAGTTACAAAGTACAAGTCTTTCACAACTTATAAAATTTCAATCTTGTTTTCTAAGGATTTTGAAAGTTTTACATGCATTTCACACATGAGAATTTTGAAAAAATTCACATTTGAAACACACAAAATGTTTTGAAACATGACTTGGCTGAAATTTTCGAAGCCACCACACCAAAACTTCAAATTTTTTCACATCTAAGACACACAAAATGTTTTGAAACATGGCTTGGCCAAACATTATGAAGCTAACATGCCAAAACTCCAAAGTTTTTCACATTTGAAACATGGCTTGGTCAAAGTTTTTGAAGCCTTTCAAACATTGTGAAATTTCAAGCTTGTTGTCCAAGCATTGGAAAGCTTTGAAGTAGTTTGAAATATGCAAAATTTGAAAATAAATTCAAAGCGAAACACATTTGCAAACGATGTTGAAATTCATGTGAAACATTTTGAAACATGAAATTTTGCAACTTTTGGTACAACATATAAAATTTTAAACTTGTTTTGTTTAAACAGATTGGAACATTTGGAATTTTTTGAAGCATTAAACCTGAGATTTGAAACTTTTGAAAAATAAAATAAAAATCTGAAACAACATTATTCCCCTTAAAAGCTTTGAAAAGTTCTTAACCATTTGAAACTTGAGACAAAGACATCAATTTTTGAAACAAACAAATAAATAACAAAACATTGTTGGGCCTGAATTCCCAAAATCACTCCTTTGGAGGTTCTTAGTCAACATAAAGATTTGGGTATAATTGAAGTTTGAACTTCTAGATCTTTCGTAAGGGCAACTTCCTCTACAAAGATGTAGAATTTCTCATCTAGATGCATAAGACGTTTTAGAACATGTCCATCCATTATATGCACAACCCAATACTAGAGGAAAACCCTGGAAGTGGATGAAGCCAACAAAGGGCCTAGAGTGCACCAGCACATCATCCACTGAAAGCCCACTATGATGAGTCGGTTGTGGATGAACCTTGAGATAATATCTGGATTCACCTTGGTAACCCACAATATAAGATGTAGGTCCTAAGTATAGGTAGAAAAATAAGTTACTAATATGTGAGTAGATGGTTTATAGTTTGTAAAGAGGCAAGGGCTGTTTTTACTACCTACCTACTAACAACTCACAAGAGGGTTGCTCACAAGAGGGTCGTTGTGAGTTGTAGTAAAACAAGCAACTGAGCTAACCACCATGGTTAGCTAGGGGACTGGAATCCAACAGAAAAGAGTTTCCTGACCACTTACCATCCATCCATCCATTCATCCACCCTTCCTTCCTTCCTTCCTTCCTTCCTTCCTTCCTTCATTCATGGTACACTAGTGGGCTCTGTCGCACTCTGGCCACTCTAACAAAAGACAATAATAGAGCCTGACAATGGTGGAGCTTCTAGGCTGTTGCTTCTGCTGCTTTTCTGAACGCTCGCTGGCCGGCATCAGCCACCACCTTCGACGCAACAAACGCTTGTGGAGGCGCGCTTACATTCGCTGTAATGTCTCGCACTCACCATCTCTTTTTGGGATTCTTGGCCATTGCCAGTAGCTTTCCTTTCGCCCATAAAGTGATCTTTTGGCATATCGTGGAAAAGCCTCGAAATCTGATCTTGGAAAGCTGTGGCATGCAGCATTATTAGCTTTGTGAAATTTCCACGCTGTGAGCTTTTGTGGTTCCTTTGGAGAAGCCTCCTGGCTTTTAAGTCTTATTGTGAACTGTTGTTGTGACAGACGTGCATCATCGGGTTGGTTTGGGAGTGGAGTGGTGTTGCTCTGGGGAGGAACGCTCCAGAGAACGCGTTGTGTGGAAGGTGCTAGAGAGATGGCGCTTTGGTCCCAAGCGCTTAGCCGGCCATGCAAAACCAACAGCAAATTCTCTCGGCATCAGGGGTTGCGACTGTGGGAGAAGGAGATGGTTTTGGCGGTACTGGCAGCGGTGCCTGGGCAGGGTTGAGTTCGCTGGTGGAGTTTCCAGAACTGGATGTGAAGGAGGTGAGGAAGAGGAGGAAGGGGAAGGGTAGATCGTCGTCGGCGAGGGAGGGCGCCGTGTTCCTGGAGGAAGTACCTACTGACGACAGTGGTCCAGAGAGTGAGTATCCGCTGGAGAATGGCTTGAGCTGGAACGATGAGGAGGACTGGAAGAGTCTTCAGCAGCCGCAACAGCAAATGCAACATGAGGTCTGGAGGGAACGGCAACGACAGCTCGATCGCGACAGCAGGAGCAACAAGAACGAAGGCGAGGTTTGGAAGCAGCGGGAGTTGTGGCGGGAGGAGCACACTCAGCATGACCGCAGCCATGGTAAGAGAAGCAGCAAGGAGCACAGAAAGGAACGGAAGAAGCATACCGAGATTATCTCTGATACAGAGACGAACACAGGAAGGAAGCGCAAGCGAAAGGAGATGGAGACCGCAGTCCCCTGGACAGAAGAGATGGTGCAGTATCTATTCGAAACATACGACGATGTACATCGCCGTCTTTGGATCGAGAGCCGAGGCAAGGTGAAGAACCAGAAGAAGTGGAACCCCATCATCAAGACGATGCAGGAAAGATTCTCAAGAGAGTTCACCAAGAACCAGTGCGAGAGCAAGTACTGGAAGGTTCGGAGAGAATGCACCAAGTACAAGGCAAAGATGGAGAAGCGCGCAGAGAACATTGAAAATTATGCCGGCAAAGGTTCTTCCGTGCGCGAGCTCTTGAAACCCAAATTCTTCGACGTGTGGTTCCAAGTTGCAGGAAAGAGTACTGCACCGATGCCTGAGATCGAACTTTCCTCCGGCTCCGCAGAGATACGGGAAAATTTCTCTCAAGATCATCATATTAATCTCAGTGAAAAGGAAGAAGACGGCGAACATATGCAGCAGCAGCACCTCCATCACCATAAGCACACGAGTGCAGGGTGCGGAATCGTACGCGAGATGCAGCAGGCGATCAGCATGCAGCTGGAAGCTTCAGAGAAACGCGAGGAGGCTCTGAATATCAGGGCAGAGCTAACGATGGAGCTTCTCAGGCAGCACATGGAGCGAATGGAAACAACAGGGACAAATGTGGACGAGGCAAGGAAACGGCAGCTGCAAATGATTGAAGGAATGGATAATAAGCTTGACCGTCTTGTACAAGGCTTGAATGCTCTAAATGGCAACATTGGAGCTCTCATCACCCGGCTACAAGCTTTCAACCAAAACTAACTAGACACTGAATTCCACACACCTATTATTGCATTTGCAGCATCAAGAGACCATTGAGATAGCCATTTCCTTGTTGGAGCTCAAGTGGTAGCACAGATCTCACTCTCAGGGAGTAAAGAACTGCATCTTACACATATGAAAAAGAACAGAAAAAAATCACGTACTAAAAGTCTTGCAGTAAAATGCTTGACATATGCAGTAAAATGCTTGCCATATGCTTGAATGCAGTCATTCTGAAACATGTTCAATGAAACTGGTTTGCATTGAGACCAACCAAATCTTGTGTTCATTGTATTGGAAGCTTAAATTGCAGATGGAATGGATCTAGGTGAAGACATAGTTTCTTGGAAATCCATACTTCAGGATATGTACTGAACAAAAGTATCACTTTCTTTGTACATTACTGGCATTTACAACTACCACATGGCGTGAGAACACATTCAGAGACCATGAAAAAGCTGGATGAGACCATAAATTTTATTGCAATTTTTGTGGGAAGAACAGCTCTTCTCTGAGAATCAGGGTAATCTCTCTTCGTGAAATGCTGATACTGTTGCTGTGAGCTATGCAGGACATTTTTTCTGTCATCTGCCTGTGTGATGTTCTGTTCTTCTTTGTGCCTTGAATTCAATAAGCAAATAGGTCTGGGAAAGCACCTCGTGGCAACTGTTTTGATTGTCCTTACTGTAGGAGAAAATTGGGATAATTGTTTAAGGAATAAAGTTTTGCAACCAGATTTCACCAGGGAAGTTTAGGAGGCATACATGGGTGGAATGGATCTTTCTATGTACGTGTGTACTGTTTGTAATTGAAATCATTTCCTGTTCTAACATGCTTGATCTTCTGTAAGTTGCAAGCTGGAGAGTACTTTGTGAATGTTTTGATGTCTCTTGGAAGTTTGACAGATGCTTTACTATGCAGTTTTTTCCTCTGCACATGATGTTGAGAATTGACAATGCCACCAGTTTTGTCTGTGATGACCACCAGGCATGTTACTAGTGGCAAGTGAGATCCTGTAGGCTTTTCTGTGATCCTTTGTCTTGATCCAGGTATAACAACTCATAAGGTTATTGTGACTGCACTCATTCTCATTCAGGTATTTTTGGTTTGCTGGGATTGACAGAACAGTCACCTCCAAAGTGGTGTGTTGTGGAGTTCTCTCACAAACTCATAGATAATGAGCAACATCTTGTTAAGTCCAATGCTTGTACAGTTCTGCTTTCTAAGTTCTCCTTTAAAAATATTATGTTAAGAAAGTAGTTACTAATTTATTAGTAGTTAATACAAAGTGGTTTAGTGGGTATTAAGCAATGGTTTATTTTTGTGGCGAATTTCCACCACTTGGGGACCAAAAAAAAGGGGTTGGTGAATCTAACAAAGAGAATTTGGGAATTGTTTTTTAAAAATTGCCATACCTAAAGAAAAAAAAAGGTAGAAGTCGCCAAGTTTAGACAACGTGTTATTGTAGGTCGCCAGAACTAGGCATGATTCCAAAAAAGATCTACTTGTCCACTAGGACAGTTGCCATTTACTGCTAAATAATTATGAGGATCGTGGCCAGTGCACCTACTTGATGAATTTGAGCTCCACTACTATGGAAAGACTTGCGGCTTTGGGCCTGGAGATGTCAACAACAGCATAATTTATTGCATCTACTCACATCACAAAGGTTTGCACTCACAGCATTGCATCTCCTCACATGACAAAACACTAGATGATTTCCAGCATGACGAAATCGTGGGACTGACAGTGGAGCAAGATACATCAGCATTGACACATGAAGTTTGCGAATCCTTGGCAGAGCTTAAGACTACCATTTTGGGCTTCAGAAAGAGTTTTTTTGGCTCTTCCACAGTGTTCCGAGAAAGCAGCATATTATGAAGTTCTGATGCCATGAAGCCCTAATTTGTTGTCAACTTGGTGTCTACAATTTCTGGTTGTTTCCTGTGTACCTCACCAGTTGTAGTTTGACAGACGGTTGTGTTGGATTGTATCTCAGTTTTGATTTTATGTCTCTTTTGCCTTTTCTACCTGCAGCTGGGTGGTGCTACAACATGACAATGTTCTCCATATGCCTCCTTTGTGTCCTCATACATGAATCTGTGGATACTGCTCAGTGCAATTTCCACTTTGTTGGGTTAACTCGTGAGCTCCGGTAGATGTCACAATTAAAGTTCTGAAGCACAAGAGCAATCTGAAAGATTTTGGCTAAATGTGTGCCTTTCCAGAGCCTGGAGAGCTTCATCAAACAATTCAAATGAATGATATTCTCATTTTCAAGAGAGCGCAGGTGTCAGTTGGTTCAGTCGGTGTACTTTTTAATGCAGCAAATGTCAATCCTTGAATGAAATGAGACCATAATGCAGCTTCAGGATTCACACATAACTTCAAGTCCTAAGTCTTTGACTTAAATGTATTGTTGCCTGCTTTTAGAAGTGACTGATGGCCATTGACTGCTTCCAAACCTTGGAATTGTTCCATTTACAACTGACCTTGCACCGATGTATATGAGCATCTAGTGAGCAGGCATCTACACTTTCCTTGTGGCAGCAGAAGAGAACAACACTCAGGTTGCACTCTTCCTAGTAAAGATATGTGATCATGCATCAGATCAAGTACGAACAACCGAAAGGTTGCTTCTTGAAGCACACACTAGTGACAAGAGATGCACGAATACATGACTTCTTGAGGGATCAGAGGATTTCAGGGGATTGCAATGGGTGACATGACTGCCAGTTTGATCTGGGCACGTGAGCAGGAAAATTTGAGGCTTTTGAAAGAGCTTGACATAGCCTTCAATGAGGTGTGCGATGATCTCATGTACAATTTCTGTTTTCCCAGTCATGCTTACAACATGATGAACACCTTTCGTGGTTTGGGTTTGGAAGCTACGGAGATCCGGGTCAGTTCTTCAGCTCGTGCACTCTACTGAGCTCCACAACTCTCTATGCTGTAAATTTGGTGTAGTTTTCTCTGATCTTGATCTTTGTGGAAAGAAGTCTAGGATTTTGCTACTAAGCGCATGTTGGGCTGAACTGTGTTTTTCTATGATGCAGGTCGGGGAACTGCGATTTGAGAATCAGCATCTCGAGAAAACAATGCACAAGGTAAAAAGAGAAAATTGCTCTCACACGAATGCTTGACGGCAAGCTGAATACACCAGAAACATCAAAAGCAGTAGAAGATGTTACAAGCCCAAAAGCAAGGCTTCTCCTCCTCCTCCTTGGACACTCCTACCGATAGCATGAGTGTCAAACTGCAACCTGAAAAATTTTCTGGGTGCAGTGATAATAAGCATTTGGCAGCGTCATTTCCTAAGCTTTCATCACATTGCGTAAATAGCCCAGGAGCTTCAGAATTGCTTTCTTGCAGACAGAAGAGCTTTCCTTGCCTCTGAACATAAGCCTGGTATGAAGTAGCTGGTGTTCTTCATCCTCGTTTCAACCGGATTTCTTCTTATGTGTGTTTTAGAGCTGTACTAATTTCTAACGAATATTTTGTAGGTGAAGGAAGAGCCATTTGAGATGATGTTGAGGAGAAAGCATGGAGGAGGTATGCCAGCAGAAAAGAGGTCACGGAGAGAGAGAGAAAGGAGAGACGGGGTCATAAATACCTCTTCACAAGCTGAATGCAACGAGGATTACAGAGTTTTTTTCTGGTCACAAAAAGCTTTTCCTCAACTTTGTTAGGATTTTCTGAGGAAGGGAAATGGCTTCTTCGTCGCTGCCGGAAGTGCAATCGTTTGGTGGCCAATGGAGCACAAGCTCTTCTCTGCAGCAGGACAACAGTAATGATGATGGCGGCGGCGGCGGTAATAGTAGCAGCATAGCATCGGCAGGGATCCTCCCAAGCGTTCTTTTACCTGCTGCTTTCGGTGCTCCGTCGTCTGTGTTTCATCATGGTCCACAACAATTTCTGCAGTCGGGAGCTTTTCTTCGCAGAGAGCAATGGATAGAACACGAAGTAGCGTCCAGAGATCATCCTCATAACGGCGGATGTTGGCTTCTTTCTTCTTTTGGCTTTCCTTTTTGTTTATAAAGAATTGCAACAAAATCTGTGAGGATCTATCTGGGATCTTCAATTTGGAAACTACTATAATTGGCAAAGTAGTTTCAGAAGCTTTCCATTGAACTTTGCAGTGCTTTGTGAAATGGGAGAAAAGTACTATTGCCAGAACCCTTGCCCAAACTTTTGAAACTGCATGCTTTATTGCAGATGGAAGTTGATTGTTCTTATTCTGAAAAAATGAAATGCGATGTTCTCATTTAGACTTTTATGTGAAAACATTTGTCCAATCATTCGATGGAAGTCTCTTCTGAGGTTGTCTGTTTTGGCATACTTGTCACTGCAGTTGCCCAGATGAGAAGGAGAAATGTTGGCCGGAGTTCTTCTCAGATCCTTCACAGTGGTGCAATCACAGGTCAGAGAAGCTAAGTGAATATGACTGCTGCTGTCACAATTCTCATCAAAGGACTGAGGAAGTCAGAGAGCTTTCTTTCTTGTTTGTTATAATAGCTTTGGGTGTGCACAACCTTTGATGAATGCATGTGTGATGATGAACTGGATTGGATTTCTGGTGAAAGGTAAATACAAAGTATCAGGATTTCAAACATAAGAAGACACAGGAGGCACTTTGGCTCACTGATCAACAAAACCCTCCATGGGTAGAAGCAGAGGTGACCACAATGGCACCAGGGAAAGTACAATTGAATGTTTTTTAATGGGATAGAAGACTTTTTAGATATGTTGAGGCTGGGCAATACAAGCAGACAATGGAGCTTTTCCACCAACTACAACAAGAAGGGATGAGTCCTGACAGGTACACCTTTGTTCCAGTTCTCAATGCATGTGCTAATTTATGAGCACATGGGTAGGGCTGGCGCATTCATAAACAGATTATTCAAAGTGGTTTGAGTCTTATCTCTTTGTGGGAAATACTTCATTGACATGTATTCCATGATATCAGGATATGTGAAATGTGGGAGCATGGTGGAAGCATGGACAGTGTTCAACAAGAACCCCTGCTGTGACATGGTCTCCTGGAACATCATGATATCAGAACATGTTAAATGTGGGCAAGGGCACAGAGACAAATGAAACTGGAAGGCATGAAGCCCAACTCTTCAACTTTTGCAGGGGTGGTAAATTCATGTGCCATTATAGTCGCACTTGAAGAGGGTAGGCATGCTAATCAACAAATTATTCAAAGTGGTTATGAGTCCAATGTCAATGTGCAAAACAGCCTCATTGACATGTATGCAAATTGCAGCAGCATGGAAGATGCTTGGAGAGTGTTCAACAAGATGGCCTCACATGATGTGGTTTCTTGGAATATCATGATACTGGGGCATTTGAAACATGGGCAACACCAGAAAGCATTGCAATTATTTCCCCAGATGCAACAGGAAGGCATGAAGCCCCCAAACACTTTCATATGGGTACTGAATGCATGTGCCAGTGAAGTGGCACTTGAAGAAGGCAGATGTGCTCATGAGCAGATCATTCAAAGTGGTTTTGAGTCAGATGTCTTTGTTGGCAGTAGCCTCATTAACATGTACACCAAATGTGTGAGCATGGAGGATGCATTGTGAGTCTTCAAGAAGATGCCCTCCCAGGATGTGGTCTCTTGGAATGCCTCAATAATTGGACATGTGAAATATGGGCAAGGTTGAAAAGCATTGGAACTTTTCCAACAAATGCAACTGGAAAGTGTGGAGCTAGACCCTGTCACTTTTGTGGGGGTCCAGAATGCATGTGCCAGTGTAGTTACATGATTTGGTCTCTTTCAACGCCATGATTGTGGGACTTGTGCAATGTGGGCAAGGGGAGAAGGCATTGGAACTATTTCAAGAAATGTGACGGGAAGTGGTGGAGCCAAATGCCATCACTTTTATAGGCACTTGAATGCTTGTGCCAGTGTAGCAGCATTTGATGGAGGCAGGTGCATCAAGGAACAGGTCATTCTATACAGTTTGAAATCTAATGTCTTTGTGGGTAGTAGTCTTGTTGACATGTATGCCAAATCTGGGAGTGTTGATGATGCTTGAAGATTCTTCAACAAGATGCCCACAACATGATGTGGTTCCTTCAAATGCCATGCATGCAAATGGTAAGCAAGCTCTGGCACATTTTGAATGGATGTGTGAAGAAGGTGATATCAATGATGCCACTTTCGTTTGTCTTCTATCTGCATGTAGCCATGCAAGTCTAGTCGGCCTGAGCTACTTTGATTCCATGGCTTCAGTTTACAGTATTTCTGCAACAGTGGAACACTATGCCTGTATTGTTGAACTTCTTGGCTGCTCAGGCCATCTGCAGGAGGCATTAGATCTGATCCAGACAATGCCCTTCCCACCAAATGTGGCTGTGTGGATGGCCCTGCTTGGTGCCTCCAGAATTCACAGTGATGTGGGCATGGGAGAACACATTGCAAAACAAGCTCTTGAAGTGGACCCTGGAAATGCCACAGGCTACGTGCTGCTATCAAACATCTATGCAGCTGCTGGCAAGTGGGGTCTCAGGGCAAACATAGAACAGCAGAGGAAGGAGAGGGGTGTGAAAAACAACCTAGGTTGCACTTGGATTGAAGTGAATAATGGGGTGCATACATTTGTGGTAGATGATCAAGACCATCCTTGCATGCTTGAAATCCATGCAGAACTTGAGAGATTGTAGAAGTGCATGACACATGAAGGGTATGTGGCAGAAATGGAAATTGTTCTGCATGATGTAGAGCAAGAAGAGGACCTGCTCCATTTGTGTAATTGTAGCAAGAAACTGGCCATTGCATTTGGGCTCATCAGCACACCTCCCAGGCTCCACTTTGTATCACAAAGAATCTGTGGGTATGTGGTGACTGCCACACTGCCAACAAGTTCATTTCAAAGATAGTCAGGAGAGCAATACTGATGAGGAATGCATTTCATCACTTTGAGGATGGTGTTTGTTCATGCAGAGATTCTTGGTGATGCTGGCTGTTGTGCTCTCATTGATTTATGTTTTTTTTCCCCATTGTCTCTACAATTTGGTTCCTTCGCTTGGTTTTGATTGTTGAGCCTGTTTCTATTCCACTGTGAATATCTAGAAACATTCTAAACATGCTTCTGATGGAGAAACACCACTTTTGCTAAGTATTCAATGTTTTCTGCTTGCAAAGTGGGTTAGATTCTCACAAGTTGTTGCCTGCAGAGAGAAAGTGATGCAAATGGATACTTGCATTTTTACCTGCTCATCTTCTGACTCATTAAGGCTTTTTGCTTCTTGACTGTCATCAGCAACTGAGTAAAAGAATTTTGCATCTCTGAATTCGCCCTCACATCCCTTCTATCAACCAAGCTCCAATTTCTCTTTGTAAATGTGTCAATATTGAACCATTTCTTTTGAAGGATGCATATTTTCTCTTGGGAAGATCAAGTGATGACAGAACATGGTTGTAAAGTGTTTCTCAAATACCCCAAACCTTCTCTACAATAGAAGCATTTCTCAAGTTTATCTGTTTGCACGATGAAGGTGATTTGCTTCTTTCTTCTTTTTCTTCTCTGTAGTGATTTGTCCTGTGTCATATGACAGTCACCAAGTTGGTGCATGAAGAAAGTGTAAAGAGAAGCAAGAGAGAACAAATGAGTCAAAGGAAGAAAAAAACGCAATTTCAGTGACGCATTTCTGCAGTGGAATGTGGAGAAGAAAGCAAAGCGATCTGTGCTATCTTAAGGTTTTACTGCTTACCCACAACACAAGCTGTGAAGAAGAAGAGGAGGAGGAGAAGAAAACCCAAGCTGTAAATACCAGCTGTGAAGAAGAGGAGGAAAACAAGGAGGAGGAGGAGGAGGAGGAGGAAGAGGAGAAAAAGATACAACCTGTACAGAATAGGAGGACAAGGAGGAGGGAAAGAAAAAGAAGATACAATACGTGAAGAAGAGAAGGGGGAGAAGAAGAAGCAGGAGGTGTTGGGGTCATGGCGATGGCTTCTTCATGAGTTTGTTACTAGCTAGGAGGATAGAGACTACAGCAGCTGGACACGAAGACAGGGTCCTTGTGCATGTGGATGGGGTTTGGTGGACAGCAATACTACTGTGGGGTAATTATTCTGTTTCTTGCGCGTTCGCTGGTGGTTGTGAAGCTCCATGGAATGCCATGCCCCGACTCTCTTCATGAGCTTCGAGTGTACTTGTGCTAGAGGAGTTCCTGGTCGCAGATTTCTTGCGCCACAGAGAGAGACAGCGACAGACAGACGGACAGAGTTTTGCGGCTGTGAGCCTTCTTTTTGTCGCTCTTCTCTGATGAGTAAATAATGCAGCAGCGGCAGCCAGTTATGTGTGAGGAGATGCGAGTTTGCGACTGGCGGCTTTAGGCGTTGCCGTTAGGGGATTGTGCAACGGCGAAGAATTGTCTGTCGAGAGAGAGAGATAGAGAGGCAAACAAGTCTTTGACGGCTTCTTCTCCTTTGAAGGAGATTTTTGTGTTGTCAGGAGGAGGGGCAATGTACAGCTGATGTGGTTTTTTGGAGCTTCTTTGGAGGAGAGAACCTTCACCGGTACAAAAGAAGGAGATAGGTGCCGTGACAAATGAGCACCAGCTGCTACACAAGAGGAGGCGAAGCAGGTAGAATGGAGTGAGAGAAAAACTGGAGTCTCTCAGTCTGTCTGTCTGGGGCTGTATGCATGCGTGCAAGAGATAATAGTCGGGTGTGCGAGGGAGGGGAAGGGAGGAGGATAGATGATGGTGAAGGAAGATGATCCTCATGTATCAGAGTGGGAGGACGGATTGCCAACCGACGAGGAGCTCACGCCACTCTCTCATTCTCTCATCTCCCCTGCGCTTGCCTCTGCCTTCAGCATCAAGCATGAACCTGCCAAGACGGCCATGGATGTGCATCGTGGATCTCGAGACACTCTCCACAACCTCAGGAACAACAAGGCACCAATCACTTCTTTTGATTCCTTCCCTTCCTTCCAAGGGCACGAGAATAGAGGTATGGATTAAAAGACACACACCTCTCTACCTCTTCTCTCCCATTGCCAGAATAGCTCAAGCTCGTGTTTCAGGATCTAGCTCCTCTCTCTCTCTCTCTCTCTCTCTCTCTCTCTCTCTCTCTCTCTCTCTCTCTCTCTCTGTGTCTTCCAGAAACACCATCCCTAGCTTCTTGCTTCTTCCATGTTCTTCATTTTGTGGTCTTTTTTGTTTTCTGTGCATCTGTCATCCAGCATCCTTTGACCTATCGCTTCAAATGAGAGCTATGAAGGGGGAATGGTCTGCAATTGTGTGCTGCAGGGCTGTGAAAGAATGAAGATCTTGTCTGCTGCATTAATTTAGGTTCCAAGTTGGGCTGCTGTTCTCCCTGCACATGTACAGGATGGATCTAAATACTCTGTTCATGTTTGAATGGAATCGACAATGATCCTGAAACATTGCTGCAATCATTTGTCACCACCCAACTCTTTTGCAGCTTTTGCAGCTGTTGTGGATCAGGGGTGTTGCAGACATAATAGACAATTTCATCATGAGCTTTTTTACCTGTGCACAAATGATGTCATTGTGAGAGAGACAAAGATGGTCATGCTAACAGAACAGTCCAATGACTGCAGAGTACTGCATAGAGCAATGCACATTGGTTTTACCTGACTGTTTAGTGCTTTGTTTTGTCAACTCTCTAATCTTTGTGTGGGTATGCAATGTGGGAAGAGAACTGATTCAGTGTTTTTGCAGGTGGACATGGTTATGTGGGTGATGCTCGGGTGGGAGATGGCAGCGGAGGCAGTGGCAGGCCTGTTGGTGGAAATGGGGGTATTGGAAGCAGCAATGAGGCAGAAAGAGTAATAGGAGGAGGTGCAAACCAGCAAGGTCCATCATCTCACCCCACAGGACCTTACCCAGTAGCAAGAGCTGGGCTTGCTGCTCCAGGGAACTATATAGGGGGAAGTGATGAGACCAGCTTCAACCCAGGGGATGAACAATTGGATCAGGGTTCTCTTCCCTATATGATGTCATATGCAGGGGGTTCATCATATGAGAGACGACCTGAGAACTCGTATGGTGCAATTGGTGATGACAGTAACAAGGGCGGAGGCACATCCAAGAATGTTCACAAGAGAGGGGATTCTGAATCAGAAGATGATGATTCTGCAGGGGGTCCAGAGAATAGCGGTGAAGAGCCTAATGCCCGAACACTGAAAAGGCCACGGCTTGTGTGGACTCCACAGCTGCACAAGCGCTTTGTGGATGCAGTGGGACACCTAGGCATCAAGAATGCAGTACCAAAAACCATCATGCAGCTTATGAATGTAGAGGGTTTGACAAGGGAGAATGTGGCCTCTCATTTGCAGAAGTATAGATTGTACTTGAAACGGATGCAGGGACTTTCATCTGAAGGGCCTTCAGCATCTGACCATCTGTTCGCTTCTACTCCAATACCCCCCAATCTTGGTGGCCCGCATTACATGCCTAACCACAGGGATGATGTAGGCCCTTTGCCGTTTGCATCTCCAAATGTTCCCATTCCTTACACAGCAATAGCACCATATCCAATGGGCCCAGGTCATTATGGCGGGTATGAGCAATATCCTTACAGTGCTGTTGGAAGGGGTTTACCACAGCAGTCTCCTCGAGGTGACCACAGAGAGGCCATGATGGACAACAGAAATCATCAGAATCACAGCCATAACTACAATCACAACCACAATCAACCAAGTTCACCCCCTCAGCGTATTCTCACTTTGTTCCCAACAAGCTCCCACTGATTTCAGTATCTCTCTCTCTTTAAGTGGACAGTCACAGCAACATATCAAAACTGGTCTCTGGCTTCCAACAATCCTAGATTGTGTACAAGTTAGGGCACTGTCAAGAACCCTTAAATGCATGGTGGTGTCCTTTTTTGACAGGACTATCTGGAAGATGATTTCTCATGTAACAAAAACCCCTTGCCCTGGATGCAGTATCTTCATGAATGAGGAAGACTGTATTTTACAACTCAATGGAAATTGCAAGGGCAATGGGTGCTCCAACCTCAAGAAATCAAGTAGTGTACAGGCAAGCAAGACAATTTGATGGCTGTGTGGACATTTGAGCCATTAACTGGATTTTAACTGAGCTAGGATGTCATGTCAGTAGTGGGCACTGTGGAAGTTAGAGTAGGTAAATAAAAATTCAACTCAATTTTTCTTAAGCTGGAATTTGAAAGCATCCTTCTGCTACCTTAGTCTAAATTATGGTGAAGTTCACATCGGGGAGTGTAAGTAGTGATTTTGGTCTATCAAGTCCAAAATTATGTAAGTAGTGATTTTGGTCTATCAAGTCCAAAATTATGAGACGCTCAAAGGCTGTATTGCTAAAATTTGCTTGCTCAAGAGTGTGCTATGTGTGCTTGTCAATTTTGCCACCACTGATAAACTAGATTTATTATTATTGCTATTGCAAAGTTGCATTTACTAGTGGTATTTTGGTCCCTTCTAAGTGTCTTGCAAACCTGTTGTACCATTAATCAATGTATAAAGGCATACTATATATAAAGGCATTTTCCCTTTCTGGTTCCTTTCTTTGGTCTCTCCAAGATGTTTCATCATGGTCTCATGTTATTTTTCATCTTTTTATCCTGGTGTTATGCCATGTATCCCCAGAGTGCAATGGAGTTTCAGTTGCAGGCAACCAGTTGGGTGAGGTAAACATCCTACTTCATCTCTTTGAAAGTATGAATGTTGTGCAAATTCAGTAGTTTTGCTGGCATCTTTGGCAATAAATTCCTATTGAAAGTGTTGTGATTTCAGTAGTTTTGCTGGCATCTTTGGCACTAAATTCCTATTGAAAGTGTTGTGATTTCAGTAGTTTTGCTGGCATCTTTGGCACTAAATCCTATGAAAGTGTTGCGATTTCAGTGGTTTTGCTGGCATCTTTGACACAAAATTTCTATGGAATTGTTGCAGATTCAGTAGTTTTGCTGTCATCTTTGACACTAAATTCATATAAAAGTGTTGCGATTTCAGTAGTTTTGGCTGGCATCTTGGACATTAAATTCCTTTGCCCTCTTCTTCAGCATGCAGTGTGGTGAAGTTTTACTGCAAGATAGATGCCCTCCTTTCATTTTACTGACTCCCACTGCTAAGAAATTGTTTCCATCTCTTGCAGACTGGCTGCTCAACTGGGTAACAAGGGCAAAGTAAAAATATGGCATTCTCGGTAAATTCCAAATTTCTTATTCATCTTCTTTCTTTTGAAAAGAAGAAATTGGCTGCCCAATTTTACTTTCCATTTTAAACCCCCTCATTGAGAGCATTCAGAGCTGCTTTAGCTTTTTTCTTTGCCATTATTAGACTAAAAAATATCCAGACCATATCTTGACTGAATTCATGCAGGAAAGGACAAACTTTTTTGGATTACCAAGCTACAAATATCCAGACTGTATCTTCTGGACAACTTAAATTTCATGTGGGAGGGATGAGAACTTGTCCTCCTTGAGGTTCTTCCAATCAAGGAGGAAAAAGACAAAAAAAAAGTCGTACTCAAAGATCTGATGATCACTACCCTTGATTAAAGCGCCTGTCCATCACTTCCTTGACTAAAGTGCCTCTCCTTCCTTCTTTTGAAACCCATAGAAACCCAACCCTTTTGATTTGGGGAAGATTTTTTGATGGGACCCGTTCTTTGGATTCTTTGAGAGGATGATGGATCATTGATGAACTGAGCTACTTGGGACCCATTCTTTGATTCTGGGAGGGGATGATGGATCATTGGAATAGAGTTTACACAGGACTTAGAGGAGATGATGGATCATTGGAGTAGTAGAGTTTTACATGGGACACATTCATTGATTCTTTAGAGTGAATGATGGATCATTGGCATAGAGTTTCACATGGGAACCATTCTTCGATTCTTAGAGGGGATGATGGATCATTGATGAACTGAGCAGTAACTGGCTGCCTGCTTATGCAGATATCACTTCCAGAGTCCTGAGGCCAAAAGGCCCCAAAAATTGTGTGCAGAATAGGTCAAAGAGAATGACCTATTTCAACAAGCCTGCTTTTTTATACGGGATCGATTCCTTTGTTGTGTCAGTTTAATGACACTGAAGTTTTTGCTAACTAAGTTGTATGAGGTAAGTATTTGTCTTTCACCCTTATAACTATGACCTCAAAACTATGTATAATTAGAAATTGCTTTATTCTTATTTATTCTTACATATAAATTTATTCTGAAGAAAAATTAAAGAAGAAATTGATAGTGGCTAAAGGAAATTCCCCAAAAATGAGTATTTTTAATGGCTAAGATTTACACTATTGAATTAAATCACTTGCAAGGTTTAGATTTGTGTGGGAAAGGTGTGTTATAAATCTAGATACAAGTTTGCCAAATGATTGGGATGATAAAAGGATCAAAGGTTGGGAGAAGTACCATAAAATGGTATGTTGTTGGAACTTGGAGGGTTCAAGATGTTATGTAAATGGATAAATATGTTAAGTATAAAATATTGAAGAACAATATTGTAAATCTTATTTTTGGAAACATTGTTATATTTTTCACAATCATTAATTTTGTAAAGATTTTTCTTCCCAACCTTTTACATCTATTTGGTTTTTATTATAATTATTTGTACAAGTTTACAAGGTATCTTACATTTTATGAATAAAAGTGACAATGCCCAAATAGATTTGCACAACATCAAATCATCCCCCTTCCACCACCCTTTTATTATCATAATCAAAACTTTCATTGAATTCAATTGTTAACATCATACACTCAAATGGACAATTGTGATGTGGGATGGTGATTGCTCGCTTTAAAAGTGGGAGCAAGGTTAAGGACATGGAAATCTAACCTAATGGATCAAAAGACAAAGGAAAGAAACATAAGGAAAGTTACAACCCTTTCAATAGTGCAAGGATCATGAGTAGTGGAAGGATAAGGGGCTTAAGGAATGAAGTTCATTTTCTTTGGCTTTTACTTCAATTTGATATTTGCATGTTTTGTTTGTTTGCAAGTGCATCCAAGACAATGAAGTGATGGAGTTGTTTTGTGTGTTTTCTATGTTTTTCAATGTCATGTGAGTGGTGTGTTTTGACAGCAATTGATTTAGTAATTTTGTTGCAGCATTCTCCATACAATTTGATAATGATGGAGGATTTTATTTTGCAAAGGTTGTCATCTATCATTTGTGAATTATGACAAGGGCAATTTCATTATCTTGATATGAAGGTGATGCAAAAGGCAATGCAATGAAGACAAAGCAAGCCTTTAAAAACTAAATCATTATGATTGAAGGTTTTGGAGGTGGTGTTTTATTGTTGGAAGAATAGTTACGTTGTGAAGGAGAAAAATGTGCATAACAAATGTTAGGTGAATGTAAGTTTTAAACTTCCAAACCTTCGGTTATAATGGAAGATTAGGGTTTAATTACGATGTCATGTTTTAAATTGTTTAGGTTAAGGGCATATGTAGGAGATGATGAAAATCCCTAGGAGATTGTAGAGCTAATTTATGATGGTAACATTCACTTAGGTTTAATATACTTGAACGATAACAAAGGATGTGATTTTTTTGGTAAAATGTTATTTTGTGAACATGAGTGTTTTAACATGTTAGAATATTTTTCAATATATTTTAGCCAAGTCAAAAAGAACATTCTTGTACACATTATTTTGACATGTACAAAATACACTTTGACATATTTGATGTGAAAAAAAATTGAATATTATCTTATAGATCCTAATATTTTGATACATTAGCCATGTGGCAATGTACATGTGGAATGTTCACTCTTGGTATAATTGAAGGATCGTTTTATTTGCCATTGAAAGTTCCATATGAAAAAATGAAAACTTTTTAACAATTTTGAAGGTCCAAGATCTAATTACATTGGGTTACTATCCACTTCCATGTCAACAATAGGATGTGATCACAATAGTTGAATATAAAGGCATGAACTATCATTTTGTTCCAATAGTCATTTTCCATTGCAAAGTTATAATGGCCATCAAATTTTTCAAATAATATGGAGTCGTATCCCAAAATGCTTTTAACCATAGGTACAAATGGGAGTTTGAGCATAAATCTGTTTATAAGTTTTGATTACATTTGGTAAAAATGTATTCAAACACAAAAAATAATTATGGGAAGGGGATCTTATTATTCAACCTACAATATTATTGCAATTGGACTATTGTGAAGGTGTAGAAGAAATGGGGGCCTAAAACATGAAATGCAATGTCCAATTTATTTTGAGTTATAATAAAAGAAAATCTTGACCCTATTGCAATGAATGGTCTTCAACATGAAAGAACGAACCAAGGGCTTGCTCGAATGGACATAAAAAACACAAATATGTGTTTGCAAATAAATACAAAGTTTATTCTCATAGAGATCATAGTGAGAAAATGATATGTGTGCACAAACATTCATCCATTTTCAATTGAAAAATGTTCTCCATTCATTGAAAGGACATTTTTTTGTTCCACTGACATGTCTTTTAAAACAGACCAATATTTCCTCCACAATAGAAGAAAAAAACAATGTGTTATAATAAAAAGTTAATTTGATTTTACAATAGTGTTCTATTTAGCCATGTAAGTTCGAAAGCATCTTGAAGGAGTTAAAGTGCATTTTTGTTTCATTTATGCACATTTTGAAGGGTGTTTTAAGGTTGAAAATGTAGAAATCAAGTTTTCTTAAAAAGTAAGTTGACAAAGTTATATGTGAGACTAGGAATAGGTCATGGTATGCACATGAAACAACAAATTTAGTAAATGATTGTGGAGAAAGAATGTGCAAGGAGTTCTTCATTCCCTCGCAAAGTTTTGAAAGACAAGATGTGAATGAGTGTGTTTGTTGCATAGGCCAAAATGATATACATATGGAAAATGTGGGTTGTAATCAAAGGGATGTTGTTCAACAACTTAAGGAAAGCTTTGGAGATAAAATCAACTTGCTTTGATCACCATTGATTGAAACAAATGAACAAGAACACACAAGCATATATTCCAAAATGTGTAAAAGGAGATGATGCATTAAACTCCACAAATATAGATGAATTGGAAACAGTTACAACATTTCAAGCATATATCATTCAATGTAAAATGAAAGCAACAATGTATTGAAATCCAATCTTCAATGATAAATTTGGTGACCAAAAATTTGCAAATTGAACCATTTGCTTTTGCAAGCCAATAAGATAAGTGAAAGTTTTGTCACATAAAATATGATATATGTGAAAGACTATTCTAATGAAATCTATCACAATTCCCCTCGCCCCCATGAACTACCTTTGACACATTAAATCATTTGTGAGCAAGTGACCAAATGTTCATCCCAAAGTTCTTGAGTAGTTTCATACAACCTCCAAGAGACAATTTATTGCCTATGCAACCAACGAATAAAAACTAAAAAACTTGATTCCAAAGGCAATATGTTATCTATTAAAATTTCAAAATGAGCATAATATATCCTTTGAGAATGCAATTTGGATAATTGGATGGAAAATGAATTGGATTTTGTGGAAGATGCTTACAAGTCAAATGTACTTGTGTATAACAAACAATTGGACATTTCATAGTGGAAGTGATAAAAAGAATTAGGAAGTAAATGGAGGTTGTCAACAATGCAAGTTTCAAAGCATTTCATTCAAAATTGATGGAGATAATATGTATGAGAACAAACTTATAAGAAAGGATTAATTGCATTGTGATTCCACTTGCTTGAAATGCAGTAAAGGAAATACAAACAACGATTGTTGCAAATGAGTTTTACATGGCAAACCAAAAACTTTATGTAGTTTTTATGCATTTGCAATGAACATACAACAATGGCATTTATGTCTATTTACATTTTCTAGCAATGTTTAGCGGAATGGATTCTTGAAGTTCATAATTGATGTTAGTGTTATTTGTGATGTTTTTATTACATTATACAATTTTTTTAAAAGTGTAAAATGGAGTTTTGTTTGAATGTATTTTTCAAAGGTTGTGGGTGAATGCAAGGAGTTCACTCCCCCAACAAAGTCTAAAAAACTTGAGATCAACATAAATGGAAGAATAGTTTCATAGTTAAAGGATGTTGGGGGTAAAAAAGAAAATGGCATTGAAAAGTTCATGAAAAAACCCAAAGTAAAATGAATTTGATACCAACAACATCAAAGTACAAAGAAAATGTTCATACAATAAAGTCATGTTAAGGAAACACACAAACAAATGTAGTGAATTCATCAAACTTTGTGAGCAAAAATGAAAGGGAGACTCTTTTGTTATCCAATGTGGATATTCTAGAATACAATGAGAAATCATAATGTATTAAGCAAACAATTTGAAAATGGAAATGGAAATCATAACAATTAATAAATTTTAAAAGAAATTATGAGATGTGAAATCCAAACTAGAATAGTAATTTCTCCTATACATGGTAACATAACATCCAATTATTGATTGTAAAAGAAAGGTTTTCAAAACATGGTAAACTAATAGTTAGGAGTGAAAGGTTATGATTGATTTTGCATTCACCTATTAATCCACAATAAAAGCAAGTAATTTTATACAAGATTGTTTTCAATTTTGTGGAATCGTGCCAACATAAAATTTAAAATGCATTGCATTTGAAATGAATAATTGGGGTATGGATTAGCAATAACAAGGTTAACCAGAAAGTCCAAAATGAGAGAACTTGAATGTTGTTCTACAATTGTTAATGAACCCCAACAACCGTCCTTAGAATATGAAGCACACATGGAGAAAATAAAAGGGTTGATAATGGATAAGAACCATGTTTTCAATCAATTAAAGGGAAAAAATGGAAACAATAGCCATCCATATGGACAAAATACAAGGCCAATTCAAGTCTGAAAGCTCTACATTCAATAAATGCATGGAAAAGAAGTGACAACAAATAGGTAGAAACAAACTTTTACAAAACCAATCATTACAAGGAAGGCAAGCATGTTATTGGGTGGTACCACTAAGAACATCACACCTTGATTTTCTTAGACCCATCAAATTTTGAAAAATCATAGGAAATATTTAAATGAACATTTTTATTTTTTTTAATGAATATATTTATTAGGTTCCATTGATTTTGAAAACCCAATAATATCAAGTATATTGTGTATTTTGATATTCTTAATCATTGCATTTAGAAAAAAATTCAAGAATGTGATGTTAGTTTTTTCCTTGGACTTTCTGGTCAAAAACACAAATTTGAAACATGATTTGAAAATTTTTTTATGATTTTTTAAAGGTAAATTTGAATTTATTATTTTATTTTTATTTGAAAATTATTGATTAAATATGATTTAGTTATGAATTTCCAAAGTTGAGGTTATCAAAAAATTTAAAGGGCCATTTTAATTAGGATTTTTAAATTTTTTTAAATTTTTTAAATTCCCAAATAAACTTCAAGCCATATATTAGAGCATGCAATTGATAAGCATGAAAAAATATTAATTTATAATAGTGAAAACATCTAACAAAAAGGGCCCAAAAAAATGATTTGGTTGTTTTTGGTTCTTTAACCACTCCATGAAGTGGTTCTTAGTAATACCACCTAAAAGGATGGGTTTGCCCATGAATCTTGTCCATTCCAACCCATGTGTTTGCAACTTTTGTCCAAATCAACCATTTTTGTGACTTTAGATATGACTATCCTTCATAACATTTAATAAAACAATTAATAGTCACATAAACAATTACAAAGTGATTTAAAGTTGCATATGCAATTTATATTTGTAATTAATGTTGATTTGAATGAAAATGAAATTAAAAAATACACTTATATCATCCATTTTTAATGACACCCAAAAATAGATGAAAATGTAATTGTTTTTATAATTTAGAAGGTGGTTCATAGGCCATTAGACACCACGTGGCATCTTTTCAACTTGATTTGCAATTATAAATCCTAGTCTCCAATACAAATGTAACTAAATGTGAAAAAAAAAATTGGCCAATGAAATTGTTGGATTTAGTGGTTTAATTGTTTTTCTTAACTTTTTTCAATGAACTAACCATTAAATGTGTAACAGGGCTAGGTAGTAGGTAATACATATGTGATTAAATAATAGGTATTTTATCATGTTGATATGTTTTAATGTTTCTTTAATTAGTTAATTAATTAGGTAGGCTATTCAATTAATCTATTAAATAAACAATAAGTAGGATAGGTAGTAGGTAGTAAGTAATTGGTATTAAGTAATTATTTTTTAATTAAAAACTATTAATGAAAATTTATAACTAATAATCGGGTTAATTAATTAGTCTTACTTACTTATCTACCTAGTCTAACCTACCTTCCTATGTACCTACTTAATCTAACCTACTTTCCTACCTACCTACCTAAATATTAGTTTTAATTCATTATGACAAAAATTCATTCAAATGCCACATGTCATATTTGTATTATGCCATGTCTCACAATCTAAAACCATCTAAAATAGACAATGAAGATCCATTATGATTTTTAAGGAATTTTCTTTTCAAACCTTTTTCATTTGTCACATGTCATTATGTAAGTTGCTAATTTTCATGGTAATATTTTGATGGCATACAATAATATGTGCATGGTGAAGTATTTGTTGACCATTGACTTCATACACACTTGCAACTAATGTTTTATGCAACTTGTATAATGCAACTAAACAATTTTTAGTAACAAAAGATAGTTTTTTAAAAAAGTTTTCCTTTAGTTTTTGGCATCAAATGAAATCCAAGTAAATGAAATGAATAAATATAATTATTTTTTACAAATCTATAAAAAAGAAAAATTCCGCTTACATGCTATTAATGATTGAAAATAATTTGATAAATAATTAAGAAAATTTGACTAAATTCTTTTAGCTTTCAAGGAAAATTTATAAAGTAACTTAGATCATTTAGAAAATTGAATTGGCACCAAATGAGCTTGAATTACATTTTATTAATAATAATTAATATTTCTTAGATAGTTTCTAAATGATGGTAATGTTCAATCAATAATGATTGAATTCCAATTGCTTTATATGATCAACTAGAATAATGAAGACCCTATAACAAATAACCTTTCTAGAGCTCACTAAATGCTGAGTGACCTTAATAATAAATTAACAAAAACCAAGATAGATTACATAATGTTTTATAATACAACTTACATAATTAATGAAAAAAAAAAAAAATTTTAGTTCATTTAGGACCAAGTTTTGTGGAATCAAATAAAAATATTATGAAAAAAATTCTTTCACATGACATATTATGTCAAAAATAATAAAGATTTCTTTTGATGTTGAATGAGGTTAAAACTCAATCAACCTTCATGATTTGTATTGAAAAACATGATTCATGGATTTGAAAAAGGAAATTTGTTAAAGGTTATTGGGTCCAATATGTGTACCTATACAACACACCTTGATAGTTTCAACACCCCCACCCTAGTGAGCCCAGTGTTTGCTTTGTCTAATCCGATCCTTTGGCTTAAACTCACGAAAGAAATCAATCTTTTAGACCTAATGGTGCTAGTCCTTGATGTATCAAGCCAATGTTAGTAAGTTTAATATCTTCATGATTGTCAAACCAAGGTCCTTGATTGTGAACTTGTGGGGGCTTTGGGCTTCTTCCTTGATTTTCAAATAATTAATTGCCATTATAAGTCCTTTAGGACGAAAAGTAATGAAGCAAAGTGGAAGGTTTTTGACAAGATTTGTAATACTTGTAACTAGAAAGTTCCTTTATGTAGTTGCATGTTGTATAATATGTTAAAGAAACATTTGGAAAGGAATTTTTTCAATTCTTGGTAGAATCCTAGATTGTTTCCAAAACTTGAGCTCACCATTCGATCTTCTATTCTTGGCTAACACAAGCATACACCAACATTTGAATTTTTCCGATTAACATTTTGAGCTTCAAATTCATGTCACAATGCTATTCTTATACATACAATTGAAGAAGGCCTCTTGAGTAAATGTGTACTAAATCTTTTACATTTTTTATTTCACCTCACACATCTTGTATTGGTCCTCCAAAATCACATCCTCAAGTTGAATCAATGGAATTTTGCCAATGTTTTAGATCCTCACAAAGTCATGTATCAAATTTGGCTTGATGTAATCACATTCAACAAACCTACTCGTGCCAATTTGAATGATTAAACATATGCAAACAACAGCAAAAAGGAGCATTGCATAACTCATGTGGTCTAAACCAAAAAGGAAGGCTTGGTTTCTAACTTGTTCAAATTTGTCATAGTTGTGATGAGCTCCACCAAACCCAATGTTGTGTCCAACATGATTGTGTCAACAAAATAGTGCTAAGACTTTTCAAATAAATGCACCCTATGGATATACTAAAGCCAAGCCTAAAGCTTGTGATTCCCATCCCACACAAAAAAATCCTACCCAAAAAATAGGAAAGGTTTGAATCTATCCCCAAGAAGCACTCAAATTCTTCAATTTTCTAATTTATCCAAAAATCATTCCAATATGTAAAATTTTGTTTAAAAATCTCCTCTTGTCCATACCAACTAGTTAGGGACATATAGAAAACCATGTTGTCTTCTCAATACCCCATTTAAAATGCTTGCTCCATCTTCTATTATCATCATGCATAATGGAATAACCATAGGTGCTTTATTTTTTAGTTCAATCTTGTATCTCTCAAACACCTCTATTGTTTTCACTTGTTTTGACCTTACAATTTACAATGGCCTTGTCACAAGATATGGGTTCCTCATGGGGGGCTTCTTCCATTCTTCCTTGTTGAATTCCACTAGTTGGTTAAGCTTTGAAAGAATCATCCTTGACCTCCTATCTTTGATATTTTGTTGTGGAGTATTGTAATTAAAGACCTTTGACAAAGATTGCATTAAATACAATAGATCAATTCCAACATTGTTCATTAATAGTGTCAAAGGTCAATACCTTCAAATGTATTGATTGGAATCGATGGATCCAAAGGAAAAATCCTTTACTAATTTCACCAATTATAGGTATGTTGGTTAGTCCCACTTAGTATTGATGAAGCTAAAACAAAAATTTGGTAATGGATTCTTTGAAAATATTAATCAAGAATCAATGTGTAATCAAATGAATTATTAAATGTTATAGAAAGTGTAGACCTTGTTTCGCAATTCTTCCTGTCAATTGTTTCCCCCATCATTTTCCATTTGCAACCCTTCCATGTCTTGATGCCCATCCTATAATCACAAATAAAATTTATAATAAAATTTAAACTTGTAGGATGTACAAATTTAATATAAAAACTACAAATTTATTGAATACCAAACTTATTCCAACATTTGTTAACACAAAACTTGAAGGGATTAATAGAAAAATCTACACGTCAATCCTTAACAAGTAGAAAGTTTTGATCATTGTTATTTGTGGTTTTTCCTTGAATGAAGATTGTAATTAAAGTTGGTTTTTTTGGTCATCTTCCTTGTTTGCGTAGTTGGACAATTTTTGAACTAAGATTAAAAAAAATTACAATGCACATACCTTACTATCTAATGTATCTTGTGTCCACCAATGTTGGTGAAGGTGGATCTTCCCTTTTCTTCCTCCAATTCCTACAATGTAAGGCATTGAATAAGATCATTGAGAATAATGAAAAACATAGAATAATTTGATTAATTCAAATTCTTGCAATCTCGCATTCCACCATCCTTGAGGAACATGGTTTGGAAATTGAATTAAATTATGTAGTCCGAGTCTCTAATTTAATTAGATTATGGCTACTTCACAATTGGAATATTTTTTACATCGTTCAACGAAAGTTACAAGAATTTGGGCATAAAGCTTTGTCATTACAAGCTATTAATTGAAAAAATGTTTGTACCTTCTTTTGGAGTAGTTGTTGTGTTGCTTCATTTGCTACAAACTCCATCATCTATGTCTCCTCCTGGTACTTGGAAAAGATTATGGCAAATGTAAGCTTTCAATGCAAGATGAAATAATATTGAATATTTTACCTCTCCTTTAAGCAATGTTTTAGCCTCTTTTGTTGCAACTTTTTCCCATCCTCCAAAGCAAGTTTCATTCCTTGTGGTCATAAAACAATATTGATGATGTTATTTTCCTTCACTTCCAAAAACCCTAAGAAACAAATTTCAAGTTTTCAAACAAAAAATCACATAATGTCCTTAACATAAATTTAATTAATTTAAGACTAAATTTTTAATTTAACACTTTAAACAACTTGGTGTATAGGATGAATTCCACCTAGTGGCCACTTGATTTAATAAGTTTGTGATCGTTTTATACATGAATGTCATTTAAATGCATGTCTTAATAAGCTTATTGTCAAGTAAACATGAGAGTGTCACTGAGAATTCCCAAAAATAACATGAACATTTACACATTATGTCTAATGAAGGAGGGAATGATGGTGGATATATGACATGTGCAAAAAACCAAAGCTTGACAAATGCTCCAAAAATGAGAACTTCCCAAAATAATTCATATCAATTTCATGGGAGACTTACAATGCATTTTTAATTTATTTAAGGTGATTAAGCCCCTCAACTTGGGTTGTCCCTATTAATTTTAAAGCTACAATTGTAAGATGACACTATTACGATTTTCAATTCTATTACACATATGTAAATAATTTCCAAAAATTATTTCAAACCAAAGGTTAATGCTCCCATTAGTGACAATGAGAAACTCAATTCATTGAGTTTTAAACAAGGGACACCATGCCAATTCAACAATGGATCAAAAAATGTTATTTGCACTATAATAGATATATTAGTAGTTTCAAAATCTATGTACTCATAAACAATATTTCGTTTGGTGGCCATTAAGTGCAACATAATATATTATTGAATATGAAAGCCACAAATCAACATTCCCATTAGTCACAAAGATAATTAAATTTCAAACAAGGCACATCATGCTAATCCAACAGTGGCAACAATGTTTATGAATCCAAAGATGATGCTCATATTAAAAAAATACATTAGTAGATTCAAATTTTGTATGATATGAAAGGAGTATTGCACCTATTGGCAACTAGGTGACATATATAATATATAATACAATATTGATAATGAAAGCCATGGGTTAGTGTTCCCGTTAATGATAAAAAGAAATTCAAAATTTTGAGTTTCAAAGAAAAGCCACCATGCCAATCTGACAATGGCTATAGGGTCCAAGTATGGTAAAATGGACCAAAAGGTACATCCACTGAAATCCAAATCTTTAATATGGCAATTTTTCAACATGTAAACATAAGAAAGTAAATTCAAAACTTTTTTAAAGTCTCATTATGGACTCCAAGCTTCCATTGAATTTTGATGAGTCGAATAAAAAATTTGAAAAAAAAATAATACAATAAAAGTAGACAAGTAGGAATGAAATTAATAGGTCAATATTGTGTTCATTCCTACTTCTACATTAGATGTCAAATATAATTTAATTCTATTATGAATTTTTTAAAAACTCACTAGTATATTTATCATGCAAATTTTAAAATAAAATAGATCCAATATTTAATTTACTTGTGTTTGAATTTTAATATATTTTGTAGGTTGTGACATTTGCTTGAATTTTGATGAATATATACAAACCTATTTTAAACATGTGGTTTTAAAATATAGTTATAACAAAGTAAAAAAAATCATATAATTAAACATCAAAATGAAATTGTTTAAAAATTTTACATACCAAGGCTTATTTGATGGCCACTTTCCATTTATGTTGTAAGGTAATTTTCTGGAACTTACTTTACCATGCTTTTGCTTTATGGTGACTATGGATCTAAAGATGTTATTCATATTATAAAAAATTCCTAGTAGTTTCAAATTTTACATACCATGTATCTTGATTTTTAAAGCCAAAAATGAAAGGTCCAAAATTTAATTTCAACTACAAATGCTATTATCAAAATTTCACACAAAGGACACCAATGCCAACAATGAATAAGAATCAATAGAAAACTAGTTATGAATATTTTAAAAAAAGATCATGAATAATTTGTCTTATAACTAAATAATTTAAATAGCACAACACATGAAATACCAAAAATGGACCCAAAACATAAAAACAAAAGTGAAATAAATTAAATGATTAAAAAGTCATTGAAAAATAACCAATATTTTATCAATGTCACCAACATATTTCACAATTTATTCAATGTATTAGCAACCTTAAGATTGATTTTAGCTCAAAAAACACAACTATCAAAAACATTAGCAAGAAAAGAAAAAAGAAAAATTGAAATACTTAACCACTATTATGGAATGGGTGAATTACATTTCCACTTAGCATTCCAACAATCTTCATACAAATGTTCTTCATTCGAATTTGACCTTTTTTTCATTGGAACCCACCATTCAACCATCAGCATTTTGAAAAATTCATTTTGGTCATCTTTGACAACATCACTTTATGTTCTTCCCATCCACATATGAATAAGGATGAGATCATGTAGCCTCATGATAATAAAATCTTCATTGTTAAGATCTTTAAATGGGGTGTATGCTAGAACAATCTTCAAGTTTTGGGCCCATAATAGGGACACATGACTAGGTTGCATCAACAACCTCCATTGTGGATAGCAATGAAGCCCTGGCATAATTAGAGCTCCAATTGCTTAAAGGCCAAAAACTTTCCATAAAAGTGGAATTTTGAGGAAGCAATGGTTATGACAAATGCAATAAAATATCTTCCCAATTTTTCACATATGGAATCATCTTCATTGTGTAAAGTTGCGTTTTGCTCAATGTTTTGTTTTTGGAATTCCACATATTTGGATAATCCATCATTGATAAATTTTTCCTTTTCCATAGATTTTAACGGATCATGGAGTAGGTTTTGGGACTTCTATAGGCAGCTTTGGTGATCCATTGACATTAGATGTTAAGGCCATTATTGTTCCATCACCATTAGACATAGTGGATAGATTGTATTATCAATATTTAACAAAATGAACAAGAGGAAGTGTCATTGTAGGATAGAGTGGCAACATAAGGTTGAGCGATTAGGACTGGCTAATAAATTGAATTTGTGTGCATGGCAGGAAAATAAGACTTACAAGAATATTTTTAAGTTTGTGATCATCAAGACATCGAATAGTTTGTTTTAAGACAAGGAAAAACTCATGATAGGAAGTAAAGGAATTTTGATGGAAAAGAAAATTGATGTACTACATTCTATTTTGTTTTTTTTGTTTTCAATTCCATATAATTTGAATTTTTTGTTCAAATTTTATTGCATATGTTGTATTGTTGTAGATATGGATTCTAGAAGGGATTTTGTTTGGGTGTATTTTTTGACTTATGTAGTTGGTTAACATTATTGATTTTGAAAATCTACAAAATGATATGTTAAACCACAAAATAAAAATAACAAACCAATGATAAAGATTAACATTTACCATTTGGCAACCATCCTTGGGAATGAATTTGGGATAAAATTCAAAATTATATCGATTTTTTTTTGTTTTTTGTTCTTTTTTATATAAACACAAAAAAGTTATTATGTATTTTTTTTCTTTTTTTGGTTCTATAAATATAATATTGGTCAAAAAGTTGTCATGATTCAAATTTGAACAAAACAACTATTGTAAGGATTTAAATTTGTAACAATTTAATTATTCCAAGAAAAGTAGTAGGGTGGGTATGAACATGAATCACATGGTGACCCAAAGCTTACAAAGACAACTAAATTAAGTCACAATTTGATAGGATGAAGAAGAAAACTGAGAAGAAATGGAATTGTAGATGTTGAATGAAGTAGTGAAATTTCATACTCCCAATATAATACAATACCATGAGTCAAAAATAACCATGACAAAAGAGTGGCCTGCACACTATAAGATGTCATCTATAGCAGTTATGGAACCTCGGGAAGCATTTGTTGGTAGAGCAATGGGGCAACCCAATATTTGAAAAAGGTTGTTGTTGAAGGTATTACTTCCAAAAGTTAAACCAAAAGGACGAGGAGATAATGCAATTAGGGTTACCCTTGTAAATTTGCAATGAAAGGTACATGAAAAAATAGATATGAGTTTGTAAGTCTTGAAAACATGGTAATTTGTACAAATCCGAGGAGATACTACATGTTCATGAAAATGTACAAGAGGCCTTGGAGAGAAGATCCATGAACAGACTTGGCAATTTGTTTCACCTCAATATTAACAACCCCATGAAGAGTGGGAAGAAGATTTAGACAATGATAAAGTTGAACATGCAATACCATAGTATGCTGAAACTATATTTCAAAGAGAGTATCTAGAAGAATAGGCTTTTGTAATTGAAACTGTGTACTAATCAAAGGTGGAGAACATAACTGAACGTAGCACTACACTAACAACACTTTGAAAGTCCATTCCATTGTAACAATTCCAAATTTGTTTATAAAATTCAGCATCTTGATTTTTAATTAATTTTCATTGAATTTGACCACAAGTTAGTGTGATTTGAATTTATGCATGTAAAATTTTTTTACAAGTTCAACGGTTCATTCAATAGTCTCTTTATGTGTTTCAAGCTTAATGAAATCAATTTTGTTAAAAGATTTACAAAACTTGACAATATTACAACAAGGCTTTTTGCACCTCCAAAATTATTGTGACATTTTTTTGAAACATGTTTACCATCAACACCTTGTTAATAGTAACCACATGTGTAATGAGTAAACCAAGATGCATATGTATGTGATTGAACAATAGACATTAGTGTTATGTGTATGTGAAAAGATGGTGTGTCACCTAATGATGAAAATTTCTTTGCACTCAAGCTCAACATCATTTGTACTTTGATGAAAATTACTTGTTAGTGTTCCCATATCATCCCCTCTTGGCAAATTGTTGTCTTTGTGGTGCTCACAAGGATTTGATTTTTGTGATCAAACCAACACCACTCCAAAGGTGTGCTTCCAATGATTCCTTCCACGTTCTTCTCCATAGTAAATTTCTTCTTGATCTTCTCCTACTTGTCCCAGACCTGGGCATGATTTCGCATTCACTTGTGTGGAAATGTCTTGGCCAACTTTGTTACAATGCCCTGCCAAAGAAGTTGTTTGAAATAACCTTTGCCAAAAGCCAAAAGTTTTCTTCAAAGCACTCCAATAGAAGTTAGTTATATCCTCATTCTAGTCACAACCCTTGTTGAATATAGGTTTCCTTGAACTTTTCTGAACATGAGAGACTACACAAATTAAGAGGCACATGTGGGACATGTGAGGCCATAACATTGTTGCACATAGGTGGAGAATCCATGAAAGGTTCGGTGAAAGAGAAGTTTTCCATGTTTGTGCACTTGAAAAGGAATTGAGAAGTCATTGTTTGTACTTGTTTTGGTTAAGAAATGAACATTTTCAGGTCTACAGAAGATTGGACCCTAAACCCATTCACTAAGTAGAAACTCCTTGTGTCTCTAGAAGAGGTGTTTTTTTTCTTGTCTGATAGGTTGAGTTACACTGCAGCCTTGGTTGCTCATGTCATGAACCATGCTTCCACAACCCAATGGGCCCCTTTTCCATGGCCATCGTAGCAACCTTTTATGGTTGAGCCTAGCTGCACAACCTTCATGTGTATAGACATTCTGGAGTATGTGAGCTCTAATTCTTTGTTCAAGCAGGCATAAGAAAAAGGAAGTAAAGTAGTTTAAAAAACAATGCACTTTAACACAAGTGTGTAGAATTAAAAAAAACCCACCCAAGGCCCCTAATCTGCTGAAAGGATTTTTGTTGGGACCCAACTAACTTTGGTTGTGGGCTGACAAGATGCTCAGTCTCCTAATGCCGCCTCATGAGCCCAAGGTAATATGTTCCTTCATCTGAGCTGCCTCCAAAACTGCAAAACCATTTGTAAAAATAGCTCAGGACAAAAGATTTTTAGAGGTGGGATCACCAAAATGCACATTGGAGGTGCCTTGCATAGCATTAAGGCTTTTTAGGGTGAATTCTATATTGACAGTAGGACTTTAGTTCTTCTAAAATAACAGCAGGTCCCTCAATATTGGCCCTGCCTTTGAGGATGCCTAAAAGAAGTGGCAGAATCTGCCCTCAAAAGCCTTTACAAGATATACTTTTACAAGAAAGGCGGTTGTTTGAACGTCCTCAATGTCTCTCCAATTCAAAGTTGAGAAAAGGGAAAGAGGTGGGGATTCAATGTTGAGGCTGTAATGGGCTGTTCACTGATCGTCACTCAACATAGTCATCAAGAGAGACTACTGACATGGGTGAAAACTTGATCCAAACCCTTTCAAAATAGTCAACCTCACACCCAAATACTTGAAAATTGTTTTGACCCCACATCCTTTCCATTATACATGCCCGTCAATGGCTCCACAAAGACATCAAAATTCTCAACTGATTTGGCCAGAGTGATCTAGTTGGGATGCATTTTCTTGGACTCTATGAACTCAAAAGTAACCTCAAACTCCTGCCAAGAATCTAAGCTCCATGCTTCTCATCTTGCTCCTACCCTTCTTCCAGCTCCTCATAGCTGTGCTCCAACCATGGCAATTTGTGGCATTTTTCTCTTGCTGTCTACCATGGCTGTTGCTCCAAGAAAGGAGTAGGGCTTCATCTCCACCTAGTTGAGCCACAGTCAGAAGAGTGTTAGGAAGCTTATGTGGTGAAGAGGATCTTCTTTTGACTTTTCTCAGCCTGGTCACAGCAATATGTTGTAGACAATCAACTACTGCTCTGACATGCCAACGCAGCAAAAAATCCAATTGCTCCTAGGAGTTGTCAACTGGTAAGACAAGCTTGAAAGACCAGCCTGTGATCAACATACACCTTCCCAGCAAAAGACTTTGTGCACATCATCAAGGAAAGAAATAGTTACCAGGACTAGGACCAAAAGAAGTATTCTACTTAGCAATCAAATCATTCATTTGGCTATTCAACTGTGAGAACATTTGGGTGAGCCTGAAATCAACCTCTCTATGCACAGGTTTGCTGGTCATGGATGGCAAGCAACAGGGAAATGATAGATAAGTGGCAATTGCTACTGCTCTGCCATTTGCATGTGATCTGAGAAAACAGTACAATGTAAAGAAGAAAACCATCCTCCACCACCGTGTGGTTGTCCTCCTTGAATTTAATTTAGTAACAAGACCATACCAGTGAAACCAGCCAAATTATTCAGTATCTAGGTCTAAGTACTGAGAATTTGACTTCTTCAAGGGTGGTGCTGCTGCACAATTTAGCAAAATTTAGCTACATATATTAAAATTATAACACATGAACAGTGATCAGAAGCTTACACTCTTTTGTTTGTCATGTTTCATACTGCTTGGTCACCTCAAGAATTTGTCAGTGGTCAGCTGTCTGAATTCCTCAATACAACTTGTATTCAAACGCTGACAGACACTGTCAGTTGTCAGCAAGTAACCTAGTAATTTACAAAACTGCATTCTCCTCTTCTCCTTAGTTATCTACTCTTGTAGAGCCTGCCCCATATAGAGACTTCTTTAAGAGCATGCCTGAAGTATTTGACACTTAAGTGCATGCCTGAAGTCTTTGACACTTAAGTGCAAGGCCCGAAGTATTGTGGCCAGAAAAAAAGTTATTGCTCTGCATCAGTATTTTTTTTTTCAATGTCCTGATGGAGCCAGGGTGGTGAGCATCCCTAGGCAGATTCAGACAGATTTCACCAGGTTGGTGACATGATTTCAAGGAACTCTTAAAACTGCAGCCCATAGACATAAATGTGCTCACACCCTCCCCAAAAAAACAATTTGCTAAGTGATTTTAAATGCAGAATCCCCTCTCTTTTCCCTGTGCATTGGTGGTAGCCAGGGTTTTTAAAAAGTTGAAATATGGTGATAATTCGCCAGGAAAAAAAACACTGCTCTGCTGCATACACAGTCTCTTCCCCCAATGTGCAGATTTTAACTGCTAAGTGGATCAGATAATGCCAGGGCCACAGCTCCCTCCAGTGCTTCATCCCTGACCAAAGGTACAGTTCGCCATATTTGCACTCGCAGATTGTTGTGATCACTCCACCCTTCCAGTTGCAGTGACCCTTGCTCTGCAGGACAGAATTCAAACATTGGATTCTTACTCATGTCTCTGTTATTTTACTCTGTGTGGGTGTGTGGGGTGTGTGCGTATCTCTCTGAAGCTTGGAGGAGCTCCTAGATTGGGAGATTTTAGATGTCCATGATTGGATTGTTCACAGAGAGGAAGCAATGAGAATGTTTCTGTGATGCTCACTCGACGAAGAAGCCCAAGATGTTGAAACGTGTAGCAGCAGGTTGGCAGAAGTACAGCAAAAAGCCTTACTGCAAGAGGGCTAGAAAGAGTACCAAATGTGGAAGATGGTAGGATTTGAGTGCAGATAGAAGCATAATGAGAAGCAGATGGTTGAAGTAGCAAAAACTGCCAGGCATCATCACTGTTGTTAACTGCCCTTGACAGAGCTGAAACCTTTAGAGAAATTGTCCGGGCCTGCATTGAAACCAATACACAAAAACAAAAATAATTGGGCTTTGTAGGAATTGGTAATGAAGATTATAACCCTGAACAAAGCATATTGAAGCTGCAGTAAAAAGTGAGAATACACAGCTACTGTGTGCAGTGTGCCTGTGACAGCCTCTGCCTGAAAAAGGAGAAGGTTTAAACCTGTGCACATATGGGTATGGTGACTGCTTGCTTCAAATTTCTAAGAACAGTAGGTGATGATGCATCAAATGTGAAAGTGAACTCCTTCAATGGTGCTTTGCTGATCCCCTTCCCTAGTGCTTTGACATACGCCTCCTGCACTGACAAGCCAAATGTAAGCTTAAAACTGACTCCATTTTTCTGCATTTTCAAACTTCTCAATGTGAAGACTTAATCTATTTTGCAGCACTTTAGCACATTATTTCCAAACACAGATCTTCATTCCTTGAAAATTGGTTAATTTACCAGCTTTAATACTACCAGCATTCAGAGAAACAGAATGTCAAAGGCAACAGATGGTTAACAGTGTGTGTAGCCATCATTCCTTATCATCTGGAATATGTTATAACAGGATCTGAAAACCCCAGACAAGGCCTAGGATTAATGTAGGATTGCTTTATGATAGGGGCTAATCTCGTGCAAGTTTTTGAAGTTTTTCATTAGATTCAAATTGCAAGAAGTCAAACAAACAGTAAAGGAGTTAGTTTGTATCAACTTTGAGAGTCCAAAGCTGCATGAACTGGCATCGCTGCTCATATGGGTCTGTGAACTGAGAGAGCCAATCTGCCTCTTCAGGTGAGAGTTGGCGTCGAGCTAGTGCCATTAGATCTCTGGTAAATTTGCGTTCCCTTTCCTCCACGTCTATGCCCACCTGTATATCCTCCCCCACAAAAATTACATACATACATACATATAACAAAGGAAGGTCATTTAGATCACACTGAAAAGTAAACTGTTAAACCCTAGATTTCTTTAAGCAGTTCCAACTGACAACAACACTGTCAGGTTTTGAAGGATACAATTTGTTTCCAAAGAGTTTAAACATGTCTTACAGATGACACATGCAACACAGAAGGGTTGATCCCAATATTCAAGATGCAAAAAAACAAGGCTTACTTCTGCCTTTTGAGTGACTGCACACATAAGAAGTGATTGTGTGTGAGTAAGATTGAAACACAGTGATGGTGGCCTCCATTCATCCAGTCTCTTTACAGGCCAGATAACCTGTTCACCACACACCAGCAATTGTTTTTTCAAGTGTTTTTCAGGGCTGGGAAGAGATTTAAGAAGCATGAGTCCAAAACCCTTTAGAAAATTTATATTAATTCAAGAAAAAATACCTTCAGACAGAGAGACTTCCAAGAAACCATATATCTATGAATGCGACATTGTCAAGGATCAGTCCATCAAGGATCACTTGTCTGTCTGAGTTCATCCTTGCAGAACCCATTTGCAGAAGGATCCTTTGATCACCAAAACTGTGATCCATATTCAGGAGTACAATCCACATTGAAGCTTAATGCAAAATAGAAAATCAGAAAACTGGAGGGAGAGAGAGAGAGAGAGCTCTTACGTTTGGTTTGCCAAACTCATTTTTTGTAAACCTGAGAGATGAAGGAGCCACAATCCCACTTGCATCTTCATCACAAAAAAACAGAGAATCACACTTGAGAATGGAAAAGCCCCAAAGAAATGGAACCAAGAGACCTCTAAACCTAACTTGCCCTAAACATTCATAGAAGCTCTGAAACTGTAAAGCCCTGTGAATTTGCTTTGAGAATCTGGTTGTGAGAGTCTTGCTTCGAGAAACGATCAGCAAGCAAAGCAAGCAAGCAAATTGAGCAGTGCCTTAAACAAAACAACGACATCAAAAAAAATTTAGGGTTACATCTGGCAAGAGTGGTGCGCACAAGGGTGCGGGCAAGGAGCTTCTCGGTTTGCAACTTCGGGTTGCTGCTGCACTGTGCGATATCAGTCTTTTCCCTGGCACTTAGAAGCTCCTTGTATGTTTTCCACAGTGCAGTGTCCTCCCCCGTTATGTCTTCAGGGAACAAGCACCACACATGCACTTCCCTGCATGAAAAACACAACTGGCCCGATAACAGACACGAACAAGCAATCTGTTTTGTGGTTTCAGAAACAAAACACATGGCATTCGTAACTTTGATCGACAAGCACGCAATCAATCTTGGATTTCCAGAGAATTGAGAGGTACGAAGAGGATAGCGAGCTCGTAGCAGTGAGGACAGACAGACACTGTGAGCGAGCGGAAAGTTTACCCGGGACTAGGTAGAGGACGCATGAGATGGGAAGCTGTCCACATGGCTAAACGACGACGCATTCACTTTCTTCTTATTCTTCTTCTTCCTGCCTGCCCTTAATTGCTGCTGCAACTCTTCCACGACGCATTCACCTTCTCTTCTTCTTCTTGGCCGCCCTCAATTGTTGCTGCACTTGCGACAACAACACCTCACAGTTGATATCGTTCAGCAGATTCGGCTGCCCACATTGTTGCTTTGGAATAATGTCATCATCGGCCGTTGAGGGTGTGTTTACGCTTTGTATACAAGTTCAGAAGGATTTTTCGCCTGTGCACCTCAACGATCCGTCGTCGCTCATCGTCGACTCGAGTATGAGCCCATCCGGATATAGGCGGCGGACAGCGTCGGCGTCGTCTGCTAGGAAACGGCAATGGCAGCTTTACGAGAGTGACGATGAATGAGAGGCCCCACAAGTCAAGTCAGGCATTTCGCATGCATCCATCACCCATGCTCTCTTTCTTTCTTTCTTTGTCTGCAAAAACCTCATGAAATTTATTATAGATTGCAAAAATTGCTAACAAGGAATTAGGCCACACACATGACATAAAAACAAAGTGCATGGTGAATCACGGACGCTAATACACTTGCCATTAGCTTGCCAGCATGGAGATCATGAGGAAAACTGTTCACGATGGCTTCAACTTTGCTTCTCCCTTAGCCTGGTGGAAAGATCAAAGCCAAAACCAACAACATTCTCATCCCACTCTCAAAAACAACATTTAATTGTAACCCAAAACGAATTGAAACATCATGAATGAAAACCTAAGAAAACTGCTCACAGGAGCCTGCAGAAGTCTTTTCCTTCTCAACAGAGTCTACACTGGCTCCCAAGGCCACTGACTCGAGAGCTTCTGTGCAAGGCCAGAGAGCACTCTGTTATTTTTGTCCACTGTTTTTCTTTTTAAATATTAATATTTTGATTTTTCTTTTTAATAAATTTTAAAGGTGATTTTGTATAGTTGATATTATTTTGAAAAAGAACAATGGTTTTTTTATTGAAGTTTGGGGTTGTTTTGTTTTTAAGTCTATGATTTTTAGGGTTTTGTTGAAGTTTGATAATTGTATAGTTACCATGGATCGTATGTGTGTTGGAAGGGTTATTTTAATTTGGATGATCATATGTGTGTTGGAAGGGTTATTTTAATTTTATATATTAAAGCTACAGTGGTGTCCGTCTGTTTGTCTGGGCAGTTTCCAGGCACTGCTCGGACACACAGACAAA
>Ga0209611_10000035_pt1 | contig 128551 bp, 103 predicted proteins | sample S1TSphgellanicum_3_FD_187693 | JGI IMG/M metagenome (GOLD analysis project Ga0209611, IMG submission 187693) | Host-associated microbial communities from peat moss isolated from Minnesota, USA - S1T2_Fc - Sphagnum magellanicum MG (SPAdes) (version 2) | ecosystem: Host-associated > Plants >... | reverse complement strand
TTTTTTTCAAAATTCAAAACTATGATCAAGGGGTTAAAACCATCTAATATTGGTTGACATCAATGCTGGTTGGTTTCCAACTTTATGTTGGTTTACCATGATCAACATTTATCAGATGCATTTTTTCACCTTGTTGCATAGGTTTTTGGTTGCCTGCACCAACAAACAAATGACTTTTTTCATTAATGTGTTAACATGGTGTGGTCAACAAAGGGCTCCAATGGCTTTCCTCTCACTATTTTGAATGTTTTTTTTAGGCAGAGGGTGTCAGTAGCTTTGCAGAGAGCTGAAACCACCTTTATTTTGAAGCACACTATCATTGTAGGTGAGGGTTCTTTTTAGGTTTTTTTACCTTTTCAAGTTTCCCATCCTTTTCTCTTTTTGATATATTTATTGTGATTGGTGGGGGATTTGAAACATGATTGTTTCGATGCTTGTTTGTGACGCATTTTGGAATCTATTTTTTGGCTTGGACTTGGGTCCTTTCTCTTTCTTCCTTTTTTCCTAGTGCCCTTTTGTCACACACTTTGAGTTTCATTTTTTTTGATTAGACTTGAATCCTTTCTCTTCGTTCTTTTTTTTTGCCCCCTTCATGCCAAGTGTTTCGTTTAACGGAGTTTGCCAAGGTTCATAGTCCATTGTTCATTCTTACTGCAATTCCATGATTAATTTTCTATTGAAACTTAACCTTGAACCAAACTATATTATAAAGCTCTTGTTAAATTGAACTCAAAATTAGACTACTTAATTTGTATCATGCTATAATTTTAAATTAAACAAGAGGGAGACATCATGTTCTTGGACATCATTAACATTAGCAAAAAAAAATCAAGTTATTTGCATTAATTTTTGGAACTAAAAAATGTCAAATTTGCAATGTTTTCTAGTTGCAAATGACAATTTCTCAGTTGCAAAATTTGATTATTATTATTTTTGCCCTTGTATAACATCCATCTTGGCATTCATAGTAGTAATTTGGTTTGGACTTATTTTTCCCATCATGTCCCTGAACATTCTTGACACTGCTTGAAGCCTTCTTGACATGGCCTGATGGTTTTTTTTTGGTGTTGCCCAATATCTCTTGTTACTTTCCTAGCACTCCCCCCTATCTTCCCAATCTTGTCTAGTGTTCCACAATGTCTCCTCAGCACTGCCCAACACCCTCGTTGTCCCTCTACATTCCCCCATCACCCAAACAAACAAATAAACAAATAATAATAGTATATAATAATAATTTCTTCAACCTCACTCGCCATCCCCTTGCCATTCCCATAGTCCCCCAAGTATGTCCCCATCATCTCCCAAGCGTGCATGGTTAGGCACTAATTAATCACTTTTTGCAATTGTTGAAATTTTTGAAAAACCCCTGTCTATCCTACCAAAAATCTGAAAAAACTCTCAAGTACATTAGCTTCATTATGTCGATTATTTCTGAAACATAAATGATAAAAAAATATTATTATTAAGCTCACCTTGTTGCCAAACCAGGCTAAATACTACTACTGTAATTGTTACTCAGGACACACTGTCATTTTGTTCTCTCTTTGCAATGGATTTCCATTTCCATTTGCATCCAGAGAAAAAAAAGAAAATCTTTCTGAAGTTCCAATTACATCACATAATAACACTTGCTGCTCTGTTCAGCTCCTCCAATGAACATTAATCACCTAATTACATCCTACTATTAACATAGGTAGTTTAAGACTTTAGTTTAGTTTTGTCAAGTTGAGATCTCCCAAACCATGGCGCCCCTGATATGCTCTGGGTACCATTGGAAAGCCCTTGATGCGGAAGGGTGCATTCAGGTGGTTTTGAAATGCTTAGACCGTGTAAGAATTAGTGAATAATGAACAAATTTTTTAATGAAATTGTCGATGAGTGCAATCTTTATACAATTTGAAAGCCCTTCATGAGTAGGGTTTCATGGAGATGATATTGTAATTCTTCTAGACCTAATGCAGTGGGGAGACATTGAATTTTGAACTTAATTAAAAAAAATCAATTGTAAGTTTAATAAAATAAAAAGCATTTAATCGTTAATAACGATTCAATTTCAGACTTAGGCTAGAAAGAAGGTGAACTGTTAAATTGCCCTTTCAAAATTCATTTCAATATTACAATATGGACTTGAACGGCATGATCGGCACTAGAGAGATTACCAGCCATCCCATGAGTTCACAAGACATTGAAGAGACACAGCTACAACAGAGTGAAACCACATCTGGTGACCGGTGACAGTGGGTCAATGTTTAATGCAAAATATGTAGATGATGGCATGAGGAGAGAAACCCCACTGTCACCAGTCATGGTGACCGGGACGTGCTGGTGATGGGTGGTGGTTTCAGCGTGCAAGAGAATTCGACGGTCAAGATTCATTCGACCTGCACACCCAACGGGTTTCTCCATACATGTACATGCATGCAGAAATTAATTCACGTAAGAATCCCAAAATTTGCAGAAATTCACGTCTTGAAATCATCATCTTCTTCTTCTTCTTCGATTTTCCTGCAAGCTCAACGCAAGCGCAAATCCTCGAATCCTCTTCTGACTAACGATTATACACCAATAAAAAAAGAAAACCAAATGAATTTGGAAGCTCAAGAAGCTTGTACTAAATTATAATACTGGATTTCATATATATATATATATATATATATATTTACACAAGAAAATTTTCTGGCATGAATTCCCTGTAGGGAAAAGAGTTGAAATCACCTCTCACAAATTAAACTTGAATTAACATAACATAGGGAATTTAGCTCTCCTTGAGGGAATAATCATGAGACCAATATTAAATTTCAATGTTTTATTCTGATTTTCCCATTGTGAAACAGAGGGGCCAGTCATTGTATTTTCCCCTTGTGAAACAAACGGTCATTTCATGTCTGCATAGGCCGGGAAATTCAAGTTCTTGATCTTGATGGTCCCACTGGCGCAGGGAATCCTGTTTATTGTGATATAGAAATTGTGAAATTTATGCAGATTAGTTTTCATCAGGGACATGATAGGACGCCCATGCAGAGTTGATGAAGATCATGCCAGGTTTTGAAAGGAAATTTCTAGGGTTCAGAAACTATCCGAGTCTAGAAAATTAATCCCCTAGTGCTGGTGGCAAAAATTACATGAGTGCTATTCTTCTGCATGTGTGCAGCAGCAGCGTACTAGAAAGTTAGGTTTGCTAAATTTGAGTGAAAATTAAATGGGAGATGATGATGAAGAAGAAGAAGAAAAAGATGATCACAATATAGTTAATCCTTCTGGCTCAGGAGCTGGCGTAGCAACTGGGGAAATCAAGGCCGGGGTTGTGAATCCCAGGAGCAGGAGCTGTCGAGGATGTTTGTTCTATTCCAGCTTCTTGAGAGACAATGGGCAGAATCCTACTTGCTATGGCCTCAGCCACATCACGCCACACATTTACAGAACGGTGGGAGACTCAGATCGACAGGCTACGAAGGACTTCAAGTATGCGTGTCTTGGCTACGGTGTCCATAAGGAGCTCAACTCCTCCTCATCTGCAGCTCCTACTGCACTCGCCGATCAGAGCACGTCCTATGGCGAGCTACCTCTCTGTGTGGGAATCGAATTTCTCGCAGATAGGCGATCTGGCAACCAGGCACGCTTTCCCACCTGATTTCTTTCCCTCCCACTAGTTAATATGGTTTCCTTATATCTCTTGAGTGTACCTTTTCAACCTAATTAGATTATTATCTTCTTCACTCTTGGTGCACAAAACCAGGTTGAATCACTGACACTACACTAGTTGGAACCTGGGGTACACCTGATGTCGATCGCCAGCTGATATCTGGCATGATCACCCTTCACAGAAAATCAACACATTCAGATTCTTCAGGTATGATATATTATGATGTGATTTGCCAATCACCATTAGCATCACTTACAGTACTACAGGAAGATTATGGAATTGTATGCTCGAGCAAAATCTGTCTTTTGTCTACAAGGGTTTTTATCTGCGTGTTTCTAATTTAATGCACAGGCCACCACCACTCACCATCCTGCCTTCCCACTCAATTCGGCTACTCCAAACGACTGTTCCCAGAGAAGAAAGTTGGAAGAAGCTGTTCATGCAATGCCCACGCCACGTCCTGCAGCATCGTCGACCTCTGGTGGAGCTCCGGGAATTCCTAAGGAGTTTTCATCTCGATTCTTCCGCTGCGCAGGACTTGTTGCATCGGCCGTGATAAGAAACGTAGGACGAGTAGCTGGTGCTGCTCGATCCACATTTGATGATATTTTCTACCCTGATCGAAGACGTCCAAAGTAGTAGTGCAGTTAATGCAGATATTCCTTTACGAATTAGCATTCTCTTTGTTGGCCTTGCCTACCGAGGCAAGGATATTGCGTTTAGATTCATATAGAGTACAGTAGCTTAAGGGATTTTGACCCTGGGTAATAGGTCTATTTTTATATAAGGATTTTTGAAAGATGAAAGTTTGGCTTGTGTTGAAACTTGAGATTAGTTATAGAGTTATACTATCTTGAAGGATTTTGGTTTCTTTTGGGGATTTTTTGAAGATTATATTTTTAGATGGTGAAATATTTGAGTTTCCATAATTCTTCTGTTGCCTTACTTAGATGCTTATTAATGTAAATGGCAAGGCCACAGTGTGACACACCCCTTGTTAGCTGTTATTTTAATTTATCCAGAGTCTCTGGCACACACATATATAGTTTAAAAAATATTATTTGCACATGCGCCTTTTCATGTTCATGTTAAATGGTAAAATCAAATTTGAGATTGATAGAAATAATGATGAACTATTTGAAACCATATAGGAACATATGAGGGAAATAAAAAGGAAGGGAGGGAGAGGGTATATTATTAAATTGATAAACCTCCATGTCTTTTATCATTAAATCAAATTAAAATCAAATTAAAAATTCATTAGAACCCCATGGGTTGGGGAAAAAAATTGGATTTATGGAACATTCGTGCTCTAATAGTTAAATAAATTTTAAAATTTTAATTTAAGCTTCACTTTGAAAATGTGTTCAAGAAGTAGATAAAAATCAAATTTAAGATTTATTAGAACACCATGGGTTGGGAAAAGAATTTGGAACATAATTTGTGCTTGAATAGTTAAATCAATTAAAATTTTAAATTTAAGTTTCGCTTCGAAAATGTGAAAAAAAAAAAAGAATAATGATAAAGGAGATGGAGGTTTATCGATTTAATAATATCCTCTTCCCTTTTTATTCCCCTCATATGTTTTCATTTGGTTTTTCATAATTTGTCATTATATATGTCAATCTCAAACTTGATTTTGTTATATAACATGGACATGTGCCTTTTCATGTCCATGTACATGGTTAGGGGAAAAGAGCAAGGAAAGAAGAAGATAATCTATGATAAGGCACATGTTATAGTGTTTTTTCATGTTATTTTTTGAAAAGGTATTAAAATAATAATTTGAATACATATTGAACCACTTGAAACTCTCAATAAATTCAAAGAATATAAATAATGATGAACTATTTGAAAACAAATGGGAACATATGACGGAACTAATAAGGGGGAGACAGGAGGTATATTATTAGTTTTCTAAACTTCCATCTCTTTTATCATTATTCTAAATTCTCTTCCTAACATTTTCAAAATGAAGCTTAAATTAAAATTTTAACATTTATTTAACCATTAGAGAACATTTCATAAATCCATAGTTTTTTCCTCCAACCACAGGGTTCTAGTTGGATTTATACATTTCCCCTGTAGAAAGTAAATTAACCATGTTTGCAACAATAGTACTAACAAGTTCTCTACAAACCAGTTTTGAAGCATGTAACCAACTTTAACGGCCAAATCCTTGGTGTGTCTCTTCCTAATCGGACATCCACACCCCAATTGTCTGGCATATTAAGCTACCAATATGTCATTGTGTGTGGACGAAAAGTGATTTGCATCTGCCTGCTGAGCAAGTTATGGTTCTAAATGGACGTTGGTTATGTCCGGTAATTGGCTTGAGGCTGTTGGCTATTAGAAATATTGAGCAGACAGCCTCTCATTGGTTACCTAATTTGTAATCATCAATTTACATAGCGATAGTAGAGAAACAAAATGTAAAAACCTCTCTTGTGCTGGCTACTATATTTTGGCAACCTGCTGGACCTTATTGTTAAAATATGTTGATTTCAGAAAAATAATTCCTCAAAATCTGATGATTTTGGTGCATTTTTTATGACTGGATTATTTTTTTGTCATCATGTGCAGAAAATTTGCTCCCTAAAAAATTTATTATCTTTTCAATTATTATTCATTAATTTATTATATTTAATTATTCATGATATTGCCAACATCTTTCCAGGGCCTTTGGGAAAAATGTGAATGTGGAAGCTGAACGCAAAACCCTAACTCGCAGTGGGAAAAGGGCCTCTGGTCCTCGTCTGGAGCCTATAAAATACCCCTTCACACAGACCAGACACGCACACTCTTCCCTTCCCATTCCCTTCTCTTTCTGGTTCTGGACCTAGTGCTTCTGCTCTTCGGATCTCGTCGACGATTGTCTCCGATCGAGCAGTCCGCTAGCTCTGGATTGAAGGTTCTTCTCCGAGCTCTCTTCTCAGTTGCTTCCTTTTCAACATGAACGTGTTCATATGTAGCATTCTTCGTACTCCAGCTTTAGATCGCAATTATAATTGTGCCCATCTCGAGTACTGATGATATGGAGTGCAACTTTCAGCAGTTTCCGATGCGTTTTTCCAACCTTGTGGCAATTCAGTTGCCTTCTTTTCTCTCGTCAGCAGATTGACATGACGGGGCTGCGAGCGTCGAGCTCGGCTCGTCGTTGTTTGTTATCTGGAGCATGTCATGAATGCCATATTGCGAGAATTCTGTTCTTTCAATGGTTTTAGTGGTATAGTATAAATAGTTTTGATTGTGTGTATGTGTTTGGAATCTGGATCTCATGAGATCGCAAAGAAAATCTGGATCTACAATGCATGGAATTGTCATCCTCCTCTCATTGAGGCTTGTTTCTTCATGTGGTACTAACGTGTTGCGGATGTGGTACATGAGCAGAGAAGAGGATTCTCTCTTGCTGCAAGATCGACATAGTAAACAGCTCTCGAATCCCAAGTAATGGCAAGTGCACGATTGTCGATCGCAACCCTTGTGGCTGCATCTTTCATGCTGCTGGTCACGTTACCCATGAGCACCCTGGCTACATCTTACTTAATGGGTTATGCAGCTGGTTGGAGCGTACCGTCCTCGCCGCTGTTTTACGCGGAGTGGGTTAACAAGCAATCGCCCTTCCACATCGGCGACACTCTCGGTACGCTGCTCGAAAAGTATGACTTCTGCAGGACGTACACCACTGTAACATGATATCCATCTAGTTCGTTTCACCAGCTTTGCATGAGAATATTTCATGAACTCTGCTAGATCGCCTTTTGTTCAAATATGATCATGAACCAGGAACAAGCTACAAAGTTTATATGACTTCGAAATGATGTGAATCGTTTAATGCCGAGTGCTGTTGTTGTTGGAGTATTTTTTTGCTATATAGATTTCCAGTATGCAGCCGGGGACAGCGTGTTGCTGGTGAATGAGAACGACTACAACATGTGCAATGTATGGAACCCCATCTCATCATGGATAAACGGGCCTAACGCATATGAGTTGACGATCGCAACCACATTGTTTTTCATCAGCGGCTCGGCAAGCAATTGCCGCAAGGGCGAACTTCTTGCGTTTCCTGTCATCGCAGCAGCAGCTTGATCAATGCCGATACTCACCGGCATTATGCAGTACGTCACGCGGACTCCGGCCGAGAACAAAGTGTTGTAGTTACTAGATCTTTCGAGATTTCGAGCTAGTCCACTGTCCGACCGATCATGAGATGATCAGATCCTCGAATCTTAATCAGAAAAGGATCCAAACTAGCTAGATCCTGTTGCAGTATGTTGCCGCGTACTCCGGCCTATTGATTGCATATCATGTTTTTATTGCTGTTTCATCTATAAGCGGAGCCAGATGCAGCTTATGGACTTTTGGAAGTGAAACCAGATTGTAGTTAGCTAATTTTCCTGATCATGTGATGATCCCGCGATTAATAAAGTTTAGCAACCAATTCTGGATTTCATTCAGCTGTTTGCATTCACGATTACTGCTGTTGCATCTCTCGGATTTACTAGCTAGATGCATGGTGTGAATATTTCGGTGCCCTTGATCTCCTGAGTCCTCGCTCCGTTTGTCTCTTCGTGTTTTTCTAGTGAGAATCGAGATGCTCCAACTAAGTGGAATTACTATGCAAATGTAGTGGATCTTGTGATCATATCGTTGCAAGCAATCCGCGAGTAATATTATAAGCTTGTTCCGCATGGTTCTTGATCATATTCGAGGTTTTATGAATGCAAGTTGCATAAAATCATTTCATCTTGTGATATTCATGACGGCGAAATGCGCGACCTTGGCTGTGTCCGATGTACGTACTTCTTTGTGGTTGAGTTGGTTAGTACAAGAGGAGCAGCAAGATTCTGGGTGCTTAAACCCTTCCGTCTATTGTCACTTGTTCCGCTTTCCTTTCTTTTCCTTGTTGCGTTGTTGGGTGCTAGCTAGCTGCAAACTCTTCCTCATTCAGCAAGGATTATTATAGAAATGAGAGAAGAATCTCGCGGACCGTCGATAAAGGCCCAAACTCTTGGACCTCATTCACCAAGAATTAAGTAATTCGCGGAAAATCTCAGTCGCACATGTCGAGACGCCGACATTCAGAAGAACAGCAATTCCGCTGTCATCAGCTGCTACAAGACGAGACTTTATAACTAGAAGACGGAGACATGTGCCTGCCGGGATCATTTTCGTAGGTATCACTACAATAATTCCTGTTGCTTCATGATTCATCTTGGTCTGCAGTTCTCATGGATCAGCTTGTTCAGGGCCAAGGTTTTAGGCCAAGAAAGGAGGCTGGCAATGAGAAGTTCTACTCTAAGGGAGCTGCACGAGCACAGAATTGTGCTCTCTTTTAGCCAGTAACTTCAAGAGCCAGTAGTTCTATTGTCCTCACAGCAGGCAGGCAGGCAGATTGCTCCAGGTTTAGCTGGGTGTCTACTTAGGTTGAAGAAGATTTTGAACAAGTAGGGAGTGGGTTCTTGTCAGAGGGAATTGTGAGAAGGTGTTGAAGAATTGAGGAATGGCCGATTGTTGCCAGAAGGATTGTGAGAAGATGCAGGTAGCAATCAGCGAAGTGATTGTCACTGTGCTAGACTTGACATTTTATGTTCCATGCACATTTCTCTTAAACATTTTTTGTGAAAGTGTCAATCTCTGAACTTCTGATCCATGTCTTTCCCCAGGGAAACAAATGTCTTCTGTGCATAACCTCGTTTGCAAAGAAAACATTGACTACTGAAATGGAGGTTTTATTCTCGCTATGTAAACATTGCCTCCTGTAATGCAGGTTCTATAATTCTTGCTATGGACTAGAGTATGTAATGTATTGTAATGTAGCATTTCTGAGTTGAGGATTTCCAATTCACCGGTTCCTCATCACAGAGAAACCATAATTGTGGTTGGATTTCTTGCAAGAAAGTAAGCATTGGAAAGAGGTCCATGCACAGGTGGCAGATGTTGGAGAATGTTTCCACAATTGCTGACTTGCTGTATGATTACCCGTGTAGAGCTCGAACGTTGATTGTGATATTGTGTGTGCCAGTCTTAAGAAGTTGTCTGGGTCTACAAGATTCTTCTTTACATTTCAAGATTTTGCAGGGTCCTTCATAGAGCTTTTTGTGCAGTGGATGGTGGATCTATGCAAGTATGGGAGTATTATAATTTATGACATACTAAATGGATCCTCCTTTCCTTGACCACTAAATTTTCTTCTGAATTACACCACAGCCCTCCATGGTGTTATGTGTCTTTCTTCTGTTGGGTTCATAGTCTGGGATGTGGCTGATAGAGTGTACCACAGACAAATTGCCACATTGAAGGTACATTTTCTTGGCTAAGTTTGAAGTTTCATGAATAACAGGAAGGATTATCCCTACATTTCATTTTTTATTTGCGTCATTTCATGCTTGATCTAAACCAAAAAAGTTTCTGTGATCTCATGGTCATGTAAGAAAGTTATGATGTTAAAGTTTGTGTGATTTCATGGTCATAGGAGAAAGTTATGATACTTTTCTTGATGCCAAATTGGACCTGCAAGAAGTTTTGGCCCAAATCTGGAATCATTTTTTTTGCTATTTTTTTCTGTTGTGGGAGTTCTTTTAGTCTAAAGTTCACAGGTAAGTGGTCAACCTAAAGTCGTCACTTGCAAACTCCATAACTTCAATTTGCTCAACTTGCTTACTAGCATGTTTCTTATTCAATTGAAATGCAACCAGGTTCTTATGGAATGATCTCCACATTAATTGAAGTGAAATGGTGGAGACACAATGATACACAGGATTTGTGACTAGTGATATGCATTTCTAGAAGGGTATGAAACTCAGCATTTCTCTCAGTGGCCTCTTCTAACGTTTATAAGTGCACAACATTGATTGCATTTTCAGGGAATAGTTTTCAGGTTACGAAATTTCTTGTAATCACCCTTGGGGTTCTTGTTGCAGTTACTTCAAGCCTTGGAGAAGGAGCCCTTTAATGAATCTAGATTCTCTTTGAGCATGAACCACAAATGCATTCTTTTAAAGATTGATGCATGGAGGTTCTCATTGTTTGGGTGCATTGAAGGCACCAGAGAATTTCACTAGTGTTAAGCCATTGCTTAGGAAGTTGCTTCTTCAAATGGACAATTGTGTGAAAAATAACAAGAATCGTCACTTGCTTACATTCTTGTCTCTCTAGGGTTTTGACTTGTTGGCCACATCCATGAGGACATTGATAGCAGTTTTGGATATCTTTCCAAAAAATTGAGGGAGCAAGATAATTATGTATTGGTCGACTTAATGAAAGTGTTCATGGTTTCACAAGATCATTTTTTCATTCTTCAACTTATTCAAAAAATCTTGGATTTCAAGACTTGGGTCAAAAGATGTTTAAAGGATGGGCCCAAAATCTTGGTTGGCCATACCAACATGTAGTTGTTTCATTTTTTTGTTGATTCCATCGAATGGCCTGTTATGCAATACAGAGTGTCCCCTACTAATGTCCTCTAAAGTCCTAAAGATGAACTTCTAATTTGATTATGCCGAGCGGATGACTTAGGTCATCCCAAGCTGCCCCAAGGACATCCAAATCCTATTCCTTTTTGTTGTATATGGGGGAATGATGCCACCAAGTCCATTGTCAAGAAAAAGTTTATCAACAACAAGCTTTTTAAATATACAGAGTTTTGGAAAATGGTGATGCGCGAGGATGAAACCTATGCCAGAAAGTTTGGTCCATATGTAGTTTATTGGCAAAACATCCTTGAATTGTTGTTAAATCTTTTGCCCCCTCAAAATTCAACCCTCTTGGAAGGTTTTTGGTCTTCTAACAATTGAAGGACTAATCATATGTGAGGTGCCATTCCTCCCATTGTCGATGTTGATCCTAAAGACTCAATTATTGCTCCATTTTGTGGTCCTAAAAACATGCAACCCTCCTTGAAAACAACTATTGACACTCCATTTTGAAATTCGAGCTTTGGCAATTTTGTTTTGGTGAAGCCCACATATCCAGACTTGCATCGTGTGGATGGGAAGGGTGGAAAGTGAGGTTGTGAAGGATGACCAATTTGAAAATTTTAGACATCTTCATATTCAATGGTGGGTGCTAGTGAAAAAAGGAACGAGGAATGATAGAGAATTGTATCATGATTGTAAGGTGAACAAATGGAAATGTAATTTGGTAGATCCAAAACAATGGGTTGACATTTCATCCATTTTATTATTTGTTAGAAGTAATGTCACAATCAATAGCATTAAAATGATTAATTTAATCATGTAACCAAAGCAAAAAAAAACCTTGATGCAGCTAATGAAACTATAGGAATGTGATTAATATTTTGATCTTTACTCATTTGTTTTTTTAATGCATTTTGGTTATTAGTTAATTCAAAAGAAAAATATTGTTGTTATTGGAATTTGTTCATGTTTTGTTAGTATGTTGGCATTTTAAATGAATATGGATCCATGTCTTGTGATAGTAATCCAACTTATAGTCTTTCATTATTTTATTTCATTTCATATATAATTTTGACCTAATGCCCATCGGCCCTTTTAGTCCTTTCCTTTTATTAAGTCCACATAATATTTTAATAAATTGCAACCTTTTATCAAGTGGCCACCATGTAATCCCATCAAAATGTATGAAAATTGTTTTCCAATGTCTAGATTTTAAGGTTGCAAATTTTAATCCTTTTCTTTATTCATTCCATATTGTGTTATCTCTTAATGTTTTAATAAATGTTAGTTTTCTACCATGTGGCCAATAAGTAATCCCATCAAATGTATGAAAATTGCTTTCAAATGTTTATGTTGCAAATTTTAGTCCTCTTTTTTTATTAAGTCCACATTGTGTTATCTTTTAATGTTTTCATGAATTACAACCTTACACTGGATGGCCACCATGTAATCCCATGAAATGTATGAAAATTGCTTTCAAATGTCCAGATTTAAAGGTTGCAAGTTTTTGGTCATTATTTTTATATTTGGTTTCCTTGTGCAAATTTTGAATATTTATGTTAGACCAAAATTGATGATTTTTTTGTTATATATGTGATTATATTGTGATTGGCATACACCTCAAGTTCTTAATTTTACCCAAATGTAGCACATAAAATTAAAGGGAATTAAAAAAATGACAAATTTTTTGCAAGTTTTATTAAACATTGTTTAAATTTGATGGCCACCAAGTGGCCTTCCTTGCATTTACAATGTTGAGTTAAGTCCAAAATTAATTAAATTCATGTTAAATAGGAATTCCATAAATTGGGCTCTTTTATGTGTGAATAATAATGTGGAAGTGGATGTTGTTAATGCACAAATAATGTGTTACAGGAAATTTTGCTATAACAACCCAATGAATCCTTTTAATCCAAGAATAAAATTTATGAAAGGTATATTTATTTTATTTAAAAACCTAATGAAGTAATAATATTGAAAAAACATGTGAATGAAAAACATTTTATTTCTTCAAAAAAAATTGAAAAAGAAGTAAACAGTCTTGTGAAAAGGACCTTGGCAAAAAAACTACCAAAAGATAGGCCCAATGTGTTTCCAAATGCAATTTGAAATGTTTTTGGTGCAAAAAATCCTTTTAAAAATGGTGATGTGTAACAAAATGAATTTTTGTGGAAGACTTTGGCCTATTGATTGTGAAAAAAATTGCTTATTTAGTTTGTGGATAATATATATTTGATATATTGACAATGCATTTGTGTTCTTTGATTGTCTTTCCATCAAGAAAACAAATTTCATTTTGTCAAAAGAGGTGTTACTTAATTTGGTGGGAAAAACTAAATAAATGTATTTTTTTGCCACTTTCAATCAAATGTAACTTTACAACTACTAACTAAATGATTTATGGACGTTTAACCACATGAGAATGTTTTGATTTAAAAACTAAACATATCGTGATTTGTTTATTTAATGCTCCATAAACTGCAAATCTTGATTTGGTAAGATGACAAGACTATTGGATCAATGTGGTTTAAAAAATAATGATAATTGCATACCTGAAAAATGAAAGTTAAAATTTAAATCTTATGGATATTGTACTAAAATTTGTTGTGAGTTGTGAAGCTTTGGGCTTGGAAAGATAATTTTCAAAGGACTTGTTTTGGGCATAGTTTTTTAAACATATGTCAATATGTTGCAACAAATGAATTTTTTTGCACAAGCTTCAAATATGTTTCTATTTCATTTGCACAAATAGATTTGCAAAATTACATATCTTGGCCAAAAAAGTCCAACAAGCGTAATAAAAATGGAACTAAGGCTTGTGTCAATTGTGGCCTATGCCCAAGAAAATTGAATATTCCAATGAAGACAAGGTTGTCTTAAACTTCAACTAATCTTCAAACTTTTTTTTCTTTGTTTTGGTAAATGGCAATATCAACATTTGATCTTGTAATGATGTTTTACAAGTTTGCTAGTAAAACTATTGTGTTTCAAGAGACATTACACAATTTTGAAAAATTATTGTTCTTTGTTACATTAGAGAAACTATTGTGAGAGTTATTAATTAATTGTCACAACCTTTAATATAGCACTTCTCTCAAATAATTGTGAAGTATCTTTCTCATGATGCAATAATTTGTGTGTTGAATTAATATCACAGGCATTGGTTGCTTACTTATACATTCCATAATATCATAACCATGAGCTTGAATTTTTTTTTAAAAAATTAAATTTCCACCTAAAAGAAAATTGATAGAAGATGCATGTACATTTCCGCCAACAATAGACCCATCTTTATTGTAATTTTTTGAATTAAATCAAGAAAAGAATTCTAATTTGGATTTTGAAAATTGAATTGTGAAAACTGCATATACATATCTAATTGTTCTTAAATTTTTGAAAACCAACACGTTGAAAACAACTTAACTAAACCCAAAAAAATAAACTCGATAATTCAACATGTAAATCAAACATTTCTAATGTAATTGGAAGCCACCTTATAATATCCATGAATATTTCTCCTAAAAAAAGGGGGGGGTCCTACACCTACTCCTTGAAAGTGCTTCAAGGATCTTATGTTTACTTTAAATCCCCTGCATTCTCAACTTCAAATAGACATAAAAATCTCCCCTTTCAATACCTCACGATCTAATTGTTCATTTAGCTTCAATGATAATGTTTGCCCCATATTTTATAACGATAAAACCCATAGATGGGGCATATTCCCAAAATGCAATGTCAACTTTGACTATCCACTCATGATGTTAGAGGCATCTTTTTTTTGAATGTTCCCAACTTGGACCTTGCACATGAAACACTTGGAAAAATTTCTAAATGTATTTGAAAAACATCTTATTTCCATATTGAATATCCTTTTTTTAAGACCATGAAAATTATGCAAATGTTTATAGGTGAAAAATCCCTCCCACTCCTAAGGAATAGGGGTAAAAAGCCTCCCCTTCATTCACCTTTTGCTTTACATATGCTTAAGTTCATGATAATATTTGGACCTTGTGTTTTATATGTAATACTTTCAAGCATGGAACATTCACCAAATCCAAGGTTAAATTTTTCTATTGCCTTGTCTGAAGCCTTTTATTTTGAGAATGCCTTCACCTTAGGCTCTACCTTCCAAGTGCAATTAAGTAAATAGGAACCAACATGATTACTTTATAAAAGGATTGTGAGTCTTTTTTAGTATTTTTTCATATGAAAGAATTTTTGAATGAAATCTTTTACAACTTATTATCAAAAAACATGTAGTTGCCCCAATAGATCACATGTTTTGTGTTAATTATTGTTGAATAAATATGAAAATTTCAAAGTGTGTGAATTTTGTTAAATTCTGCATTTCATTTTGAAATTTTATTATAATTTTGAATCATACCAAAGTATGCGAACTACTTTCGGTGTGTTTTTTAATATCATAAACTACAACTTTTTTTTGTATGTCATGCACATTACACCCCATTTACATGTGGTAAAGGACTCTTGAAAATTTTAAAATTTGAAAAATACTTTGAATTTTGAAAATTTTAAAATTCCATATCTTTTAAATTGTGAGTGTTTTTTGAACTTGGGTAGTAGGTTGTTAGCATCTAATTTTTTTTACCATCAAATTTATGTTATTACAATAATCTTTTACCTAGTCCTTTGTAAAATTAACCACATCTGACACAACACCTATTCAAGTTCAAACGTCATTTTTAAAAACCAAAACTCAAAATTTAATTTAATGAAATTTTTAATTTGAATTCCTCAACTTTCATATGAGTCATTTAGCATAATTTGAAATGATTAACATAGCTTTAAAATGTAAAAAAGAAAAACATATGTAAAAAAAATTCACAGTTTTCACCAGTATCCAACAAGATTTTTGGCTCCTATTTTTGTACTCGCACCCTTCAACATAACAAAATATAATAAATCTTATACATGAATGGGAAAGTTGTAATTTGAAATATGATGTGTAAAGGAAGCTATCATTAAATCATATTTAAATAGAACTCAATAGAAATTTGATTTATTGATACTAAAGAATCAAAATAAAATAATGCAAAATATAATGAATAATGCATGATCTTTGCGCACACAATGAACTCTTGAAACAATTTCACATGAAGACACAATACATGATAAGAACATTGTCATGTTTCATGAACAAATTGAAATTCAAAAGATATTGTTTAGAAGTCAACTTTGACAGTTTCTTTGATATAAAAAAAAGTTTCATTTGTAAACTTAATATGGGTGGTCATTGTAGGCACCACAAGAATCACCAACTCCTCAAATTCAACTAGAATGAAATTGGTTAAGTTGTTAAACAATACTAGTGTGACTTGCATTGTGACCAACATATCTTGAACACTTTTAAATCAAATTCACAGATTGACCGATACCCTCCTCCATCTCATGTTTATTGAACAAGTCTCTAGAATTAGTTGCAACATATGCACATCAAAAGAGCACATCAACCTCATTATCCATGTCATCAAACATCCCATTACCATTCAAAAAGGAACTAGAGCTTTAAGAAAACTCAATTTGTTCAAAGAGCAAGAGAAACAAAATGAGAAAGAAAAAAGCTTGGGAGGAGGAGCTCTTACTTTATTAGTCCTATGTGCGGCAAAAGATTATGCCTAAACCCTAGATCTAACTTTGAAAACCTAATTGATTTCGAACTTTTAAAAGTTAAAGACCCACATACCACCTTAAAACTTAAAACCTTTTCAGGTTCTGCACTCAGGTGAATTTTAAAAATTGATTTTGACATGAAAAAAATAATTTATAAAAAATTGACAATAAATAATAGTCAACTTATCTGGACTCTGAACCTTTAACATAATGAAACTTTTTACAACATTTTCACTTCTTTGCAAAAATGAGGAGAAATAATATTCTACCAATTTATAGGATAGAGAAATGTTGTCAAGTATACATGCTTTGCAATGGTGGACTGGTGTAGCAAGAAGCTCTCAGAATTCAACCAATTTTTTAAATTTTTCTTTCGCTTGTAATTTCTTAAATTTCAGCATTTGGAATAGATAATTTCTAGAAAATTCAGCATTTTCAAAAAATAATTTAATTATTGCCCAACGTGAAGAGGTATTCTGACACTCTCTCCTCAGAGGCAGACTCAATCAAGTTTGCAGACTGTACAGGCCCAAAGTTCTGGAAATCAGCCCCCAAGTTCTAGAAGTCACCTAGGAATCCAGACGGTTGTTTTAGGTCACCTCTCAAAAACACTATTCCTTAACTGAAAAGAAATGTATGATATTTCCTAAGATTTTAGCTTCTCAAGGTGGGGTCATTTCAGATACATCTTGAGATTGGCTTTTTTGAAAGTTGCGCAATAACTTTACAAGTGTAAAAAGGACAATTTTGATCTAGTTCACCAACCCAATTGAAGAAATTGTCACACAATTGTCATTTTCATCTAAAGATGCTCAAGAAAATTGAGACTTGAAAGCGAACTTTTTCAATTATGTTTATGGCAAGGGATTACTTCACTACCTAGCAACAAAAAGGACAAATTATTCATCTCAATCACCAACCAAAGATTGAAGAAATTGTGTTTTGCAGTTGAAGACAGTTCAATAAAATTGAGAACTGAGAAGAAGAGCTTGTTTAATTATGTTGCCCTGAAAACTGTTACTTTAGGCTACTAGAGTCAAAAGGACAAGGGTTGAAGAAATTGTGTTCTGCATTTGAACAGCTGGAAGGATTGCTTGTTGAACAAGATGTGGGAAGGGTCGTTACTAGGCTCTTCTCCTTGAAATTGATTGGGACAAAAAGAAACCTTGCAAAATTTTGATATAATCTCCTTCATTGAAATAGATCAACTTCCAAACAATAATTTTTCAGAAACAATAAAATTTCTTCTAAATTATTTTACGACTTTTTTTGGGAGGCCTAATAAGGGGCAAGTTGCAACCTTGCAAAAGTCTGATATAGTCAATAACATTTCTCTCCATTGAAATGGATCAAAATCCAAGAGACAACTTTTTTAGCTAATAAATTTATTTGAATTTATTTAACTTTTTTTTAATTCAAAAAAATTGGGCTTACAACACATCATGAGGTCTACATTGAATTTGACCAACCTCGAAAAAATGCAACCAATACATGTATCCCTTGCTAGGAATTTCATTTTGGGATTTTCTTCCTAATCTTGTCTGTATACAGACAAGGGTTATAATATTATTGTACTATTGTACAGAGGGTGTTGAATAGTGTGTATAGGTGTGCAGAAAAATTGTTATGACCAATGAGATTGTATGATTTGGCAATCTGACTTGTTTTCATTAGTTATCTTCAGTGAACTGACAATTAAGTTGGTACCTAATACAGTTTGATAGGGTTGTGTGTAGGCCTGAAGTTTTCTTTCTGAAGCCAATGGGATTACTGGATTTGGTGGTCTGAATTGTTTTCTTAACTATCTTGAGCGAACTGACAGTTAAATTGGTCATAGCATTCAGTAGGTTTGTGAGAATTTTAGAGGACCAATGGAAATGCTAGATAGGGATCATTATTTTCAATGTTCAGCAGAGAATAGGGTTGTAGGCTAGAAGTTTTTTATTTTTCGAGGTCAATGGGATTGCTGGATTTGGTTGTTTGAATTGGTTTTCTTAATTATCTTGAGTGAACTCATCATCGTTCAACGTGTGTAAAAGCCATGTACAGACAGGGTTCTAGCACATTACTTGTGCGCTTTATTTCCTTTGGTTTGGTTCATTTTCATACTGCCAGGCTGCTGCCAGCTTACTCATCTCCCTCGCTGGCACTTACAAAGTCACAATTATTTGAAAATGCGTGTTTCGTCCATTGCTGTAATCATCGCTCCTCCTCGCTGTCGTCGCCGCGTATTTTCTCTCTGTTTTTCTGGGCGCAAATGCGCGCGTGCGCCCGCCCGCCCGCTTGGTGTCGCCTCTCTGCGTGTGAGGTACTCCTCGCTTGTTGTCTGTGTCTGGATGTAAGACATGTAGACCAATCCTTTGCATCAGTTTTGTGTGCAAGTATTGTGAGTTCAAAATCCGGCCGTGGAGGCTTTTCAGTGCAGAAGAAGCTTTTCTTTCTTTCTTGCGCTTTTCTGTTTAGTTCTTCGCGGGGCTTGAAATCTCATCTTTTGTACCGCTTGTGTTGGAATTTTTTCTTTCTTTCTTTTCTTTCCTCCTCCTGAATTTGTATATTTTTGCACGAGCTCTCGAAAATCCTTGTGTAAAGACGAGTCAGAGCCATCATGTGTCCGTTGCGCGTAATTCTCCTGTTTTTGTCAGCGCTATTAGCCGGATATTTTGCGCTCAAGTCTGTGCGGTACGAAGGCAACGGGATCCTGGACATGGCTGAAGACCGGCGAGCACAGGCATCTGTGAACGTGTCAGAAAATGGGGATGTCTTTCGTAAGGTGAGATTTGCCATACTTTTTCACACTGTCTGTTAGTGTTAAAGCTTGGCTTCTAAAAAGGGCCTGTATTCTTTATTACATGTTTTTTCATTTACGGTAGGGCTGATGGTCCGTGTACATGTATTGTCATACAATTCTTTACAGATCAAGCAGTTGTAATGTAGATTGAATAAGATTCGGTAAACATACAGAATCCTTTATCAAAATGAAATCAATCCTCCTGACTTGCCCGCATGTTGGACGGTGTGAGAGGACAGACGGTGTGGTTGAGGAATCCATTCACATTTAGTCATCTCGCATCTGAATTTTCCTGTGCACTTATGTAGGCTCATGGAAGAGGCAAATCAGTGTTTTGGCTGTTGGTGGACATGGCAAGTGGACAGTACTTGTGGCAAAACTTAAGAATGCTAAACAAAGGTGTCAAGGCTGTGTAACAGACATTCTTGTTACAATGCAAGTCATCTCAACTAATCTGGCATGGGTTTGATCATACCATAACTCCCACTGGAAGGGGTTTTTGAAGTATTCTCTACATTTGCTCTTGAAGTGTAAGAACAATTTGGCCATTGGGAACTTGACTTCTTACTTGAGACTTTTGAGGGTTAGTGAGAAATTGCAACAAATCAAAGATGCCAGACCAGAAGCATCTGAGTGGTAGTGCTGAAATCAATAAGGCCTGGGCATCAGGAGATTTCACAAATCAAAAAACAGCTAGTCTGGTTCCATCCAAATGTCTTGAGCTGTAAACTCACCCAACACAAGCCTCATTTTGAACAAATAAGACTGTTCAAAGAAGAATGTTACTGCACACCATCAAGGCAACCAAGACAATCTCAAGGTATTGTGGAGCTGCATATGCAATGGCTTTAACAATAGCCCTTCTTCAAGGTTAGCAATACCATTGTGAAACTCCCCAGAGTGTGAAGGATAGTGCATGTTAGGGCAGGTACATCTGCAGCTCCAAGCCTGAATTAGGGAAGGAACATTGTGTGGCACATGTACAGGATGTAATATACTTCAAACTGCTATTCTATCTTCAAATCTAAAAGTGGAATTATGGGCTTTTCAGTGTATTAAACTTGAACTTCTTGCACCACTCTGGTGTCATATTATGTCACTGACCATGGTATACATCCATCAAACCCTCTTTGTGAGTGAGATAGGATCTAGCTAAAGTACATCTAAAATTGCACCAGTACCCCAAATGCTTAGGCAGGTGCATTTGAACATTGCACCAGTAGCCCAAGCAGTTAGGTTTCATTGCAAACTTGCAAATGGTTGCAGGTTTTTAATCACTGTAAGGTCATGTTAGATTTTTTTTTAAACATATATCATTTTAATCTGCCAAACTGTACAAATAAGGTCAATATAGCTTGCTTGTGCTCCAATTTGTCAAATCATGGTTAAAACTTCACCAAAAGGGTTTGATAAAAGCTCCTACAAAATCCTCATGTGGTGATGGCAGTTAGATTGAATGGCCTAGAAGTCAGAACATTAAAACATGCTACAAAGTGAATTGCAAAATAGATTGCATTGCACCATCTACACTTTGGAGCATGTAGGAAATAAGAGGGGCTTGATTTGGAGTCCTGACAACACTCCATAATGTCTGCCTACCTTAAATGCAAAAGGCTTGTTGCCTACACCCACTCTAAGTAGGCCTGTGGCCTGCCTGGGTTAATATCTCTGGATGAAAGCACTCATGAACTTCGAGAACAAATTAGTTACCACTCCCAAAACAGGCCTGTAGTGTTGCTGCAAACTACAACAGGCATAAATAAATTAAATGCTTTTCAGCACTCTACATGCAAAGATTCAGCCACCAAATCCACTCCCACCTTACCACCGCAATTGAGGAGGATTCATCCACATAAAAACTCAACATAGGCTTGTGATAAAGTGAGCTCCAACACGAATATAACACCTTTAGTTTGCCAAATTGTTGCATTCAACTGTCCATAAACACACAACTTTTGAGAAAATTTTGTTCAAACTGTGGGCAGTCAACACATGTCCAGACATGTCTCTCAGATCATGTGATCTTGCTAATCTGTCTTAGCCACATGGCAGTCCAAATTCAAGGTGCATGTGTAACACATCATTATATCAAGGCCGGTCAAGGAAACATGTCTCTTGAAAAAAATTGTCTGGAAGAACAGAGATGGAGGAGGAATGTACTTACTTTCCCAAAATCTTTGAGTGCATTGCTTACCATGTCAGGGTTGTACAGATCCCACCTGTCCAGAACAAAACCATTCAGAATGCAAGTCAGCAATTGAATATAAGAATGGAGGGTTACAACAGCAGAGTCCCATACAACCTACAAAAGGCTGCTACAACACAAAAATATCAGTCACTTTCCTATGAATGATTACAGACAACCCATATTCCCGTTTCATCTGTCATGGCTAAACTGGGGTTGATACACCAGATCTGAAGTTGATCACCCCAAGCTGGAAAATAGTACTAGGATGGGTGACCAATGAAGAAGTCCAGAGACCCTACCACATAGAGCACACCTTTGAGAGGAGAAAATACCTTTAGCATAGGGAAGAGGTTCTAACTCACACCAGCTCTCACTAGCATCTTAATTGGCAACTGACTAAGAGTATGTAACCTTCCTCTGTTGGAGTTCTAGGTGTTAGAAGATCTACAACTGCACATGAATGGTTGAAGTTCCTTAATGGGCCCAGTTTGCAAATAAGATGGGGCTAGTTAGGGTTCCACAAATCTATATCAGGTGCAGTCAATATCCATGACAATAACTACTATTAAAGGTTATGCTTAAGAAAAAAGGGAGAGTCAAACAACCAGTGACAGGCAAGGAACAGCAAAGGGAACGATCATCCACAAGCTCCATCTCCAGACCAAGCATCCATCCTCCCACTGACACATCCTCGTTCCTGTATTCACGTAAAGATGCACTGCACCCAACCACCATCCATGCAGGAAGACAGGCAGGATCCCTATCAACAATGAGAATTTAGTTGTTTTGCATTTTATGTTGAGAATTGGAAAATACACTAGACTTGTGATTAACTCATGATTAACTGACTAATGTACAATGCTTCACTGGTTGAGCTCTACCTGTTGATTGAAATGTATAGAGCCAATGCCCTGGACAATCCATAGAGCTGACCTGATGCATGCCGGTAGTATCTGAAAGCATCACACAAATTCAGATTCCACAAATACCATGGACCCTCCCAGCTCAACTGCCTTGCAACCTAAGTCAGCAGGATCCTATCCTGAGGCCGAAAGACACTGCAGCTTCTCCTTAGTGCATAACTTCACATACTATATCCAGAACCCTAATGACACACAGCACATAACTTAACCTCAAACAAGGGACAGTGAATTCAGGATCTAAGGAGTCCTCAGGGAAGATGCAGTCAATCAACACAAGGGATGACAACACCATCAGCTGGTGAACAGGTATCTTACTGTGACTTCTCCTCCCCGAATCTCCACCATTCAGGCTCGTACCACTGAGCATTCCTGCCACAACATGATCACACCTGATCCGCTAAGTCTTGCATACAGTGAACACCAATCAGAAAACAGCAAAAGGAAGACAATATGAGTCATACCAGAAAGCTTGGAATAACTAGTAAGCACTAAATTGCAACAACAAAACCTGTTAGCAAAGATCCCTGGGTAAGAAGAAATCAGAAAAATTATGCACACAGAGGAAACCAATTGTTGGCTGGGGGCAAGTGACTTACACATCACTGACAACCTCCCCACTCTTCATGCAGCCTACATAAACACGAGGTTTTTTTAAGTGGCTGGCTAACATTGTCCCCAGTTTGTCTGCTCCACACCCCCACAGGCATAAAACCAAAAGTCTCAATTCCATGAAAAAAATTTCTCTAATCAGGTCTTGGAGCTGGGAGGTCATCAGCTGCAATGATCATGTAAAAGGAATAACTAAAATCACTGTAATGCACTGGTGATTGAGGCACAACTGTATTGGGAGTCCTTTTGTATAAGCCATAGCCACCCAGCATAAGACTTACCAATGTCCACAAATACATCATCATCAACCTTTACATAGAAGTGTGCATCCCATGATTCTGCTGCCCTGCTGAAGAAGAGCTTGGTTTTCATTGGCAGTGAATCATCACCCTCCACATGATTGTTCTGTGAATATAGAGAACTCATGAGAAGCACAGTTCATGGCTATATGATATAAGGCAGATTTCAACCTGACACACTGCATATAAATGATATTTTTTGAAACATCCAGTTTTGGTATACAAGGTTTCCAGAACTGCCTTTCCCATGAAAACTGTATGAGAAGGTAATCTGGGAGAGATATCTCTTTTACCAGAATCAGAAAGTCATTCATCTCAGTGCTTTCCAAATCTACTCGGCAGTCAGACATGTCTCCTCTATTTGCACTGTGCAATGCAAACACCCAACCTTTCTCAATATAGGAATCAAAGAAACATGATCAACTCTCAACCCTCTTCCACAAGCTGCTAAGATTCACTCAGATCCCACAAACATGTATAGGTTAAAATTTTTGTAGACAGACTCTTTGTCTTAGATAGTCAAGCTAGAATTTGACATTCTGAAGAATGAATATTTTACTCATGGACCATTATGGTTCTTTGAAGGTGCCTCTATGGACCCAAAGGAAAGAAACCATGTGCAAGCCATGTCTAAGACTCTTTCTTCTGATTATGTGAGAAGGGGAGAACCTTCGTCCAATCACAAACCGAATGACAACCCCTTTGCCATCCTCTAACTTTTTCGATGCTGATCCTGTGATGCATGCCAAAATGTTTTGATTATTTCAAGAATGAAATGGGGCTAGAAACAAACTGAATGGGGAAAGAGAAATAGGAAGGAATCGGACAAGTAGACAAAGAAAAAGAAGAAAGTCTCACCCTCTGGCCAAGTTTTGCGTATAGATTCCCGCCTGGATCTCGTGCCAAAGCTAGTCATTATACCCACAACAGCTAGCAGTTTGCCACCAAAACCAGTGCTTGCATTTCCAGAAAGCTCAATCATGGGCCCAAATCCTTGGCTTTTTGTAGCTGACAACTCCATCTCCAACTCTGCTAGTTTCTTTTCTTGATCCCTACAGGAGTGACCATCAAACAGAAATCTGATCATCACCTGAATGTGCAATAGACCCTACACTCAAAATATCCTTCTGCAGCAGTAAACACCAAGTAGAGTCTTACACTTACTTGCAGTCGAGCAGCTTCAACTGCTCATCAACTGACAATCGACCACCGTCTTCCTGTTTCCAAATCCATAACATAACATCAATGCCATTCCAAACTGGAAATCCTCCATTCTCAAAACAAAGCATAGTTGTGTAGCTTTTCACAAGGAGAATAGAGATAATGTGGACTCTCCATTCTCTTGTAGACTTGTGGCCACAGATGCTGTCCCCAGCTGTAAACAAAAGTAACCAAGATGCCATGAGACAAAAAACGAGAAAAGGTGAGGAGACTTATTGGTGAGGAATGGAAAGCACCTGCTCCACATGCTGTTCTGACATTTCAACAAGAAGAGACCACATCTCCACATCCTGCCATAACCTGACTTGCAGATTCTTCCATGCAGGCTCAGATTAAACTCTCTTGCTACGTGTCAATACCAAATTTTTCTTCCATCTGTTCAGATCTGGTGCATCTGAGGGCTAGCTAGCATGTTTCCTTTCCAACACAGGCTCTGTTGCAATTCCCGTGGTGGAAAGGAAACATGCATTTCAGGGGGAAAACACTTTTGTGCGTAGATAAAACTAACAAAAAAACAAACAGGTTTTAACAGGCCCAGCCATTAGGAGAGAAACCACAATGCAGCCTCTATAATCCTTCTCACGACGAACCGTAACAGCTCAGATCCTTATAGATTTCCAGGCTATGCATTCGGCAACATGAAAGCTGAAATGCAAATACATGATCGGACACATCTCTCGCTGCAGTTTTCTAGCACACAACTTTCTCGACGAGAAAAGAAACCGGAACCCAAAAGAGAGAAGCAACCGAGAGAAACAGAACAGCCAAACGGATGCTAGACAACGAATCTACAGAGCGAAGGATTTCCGAAGTATGCAGAAGGAAACAGGATAAAACGTACCGGCTGGCAGTGTAGAGGCAGGCGAATACGGAGAAGATGACCATCAAAAGGCGAAGCAGGCTGCTGCCTTTAACCATGGCAGATTGCTGCAAACGGCTGCTAGCGCTCCCCCTCATCTCCTGCCGACGAGCAACTTTATCTCATCTTCCATATGCCCGACGCAACACGTCTGCTCCTCCGCGCTTCCTGTCGTCCCCTGACGCCGGCGCTCAAAAATGGCTGTGCACGCAACGCCAGCAGCTGTCGCAAGTCGTCCGCCACCATCTCTGAAACAGTTTTATCAACAAACTCATCACAAAACGGGCAAAACAGTAAGGAACTTCTCTCCTCCTCCCCCCCCTCCTCCTCCTCCTCCTTTTCTTCTTCTTCTGCACCCTTCTACTGCCGCTGTTTGATCCATGTTGCTCCGCATTCATGTCAAATCGATCTGGATTATTCTTGCGTCTCCTCAGACTTCTATCCAGCAACCTCTTTTATGACGATCCAGTTCCAGACGAAAGTCTAGGGCCTTGTTGTTTCTCAAGATCCTTAAAATCTTGTTCTAGTTTCAACCAACACACGCTCAACAAGAAAATCTCTGAATGGGGGTCCAAGTTTTTCTTTCGTCTGTTCAGATCTGATGCATCTGAGAGCTAGCTAGCATGTTTCCTTTCCAACACAGGGTCTTTGCAATACCCATGGTAGAAAGGACGCATGCATTTCAGGGGGGAAAACAGTTCAGCTGTCATTCTTCTCCACAAGTTGGAAGAGTCCAATTTCTGCTGCTGTGATTGCGAGCTAATGGATCAAGCATCTGTGAGCTCAATCCAGCAACTATGAACCTAGCATGCAGTAGTAGTGAAACACTACCAATTCTTTCCTTGGCACAAACAAAAAAGAGGATTTTTTTTTTAATTGGTTTTTCCATAGCAAACAAGCTCAACATCGAGATTTCTGACAAACCTCGCTTGTCAAGCAGTGCAATGTGCCCCTCTCCTTTCAAGTTACAAATCCCATCAGAAGCTTCACCATGATTGATCTGGTGGGAACAAAGCCTCGAACTCTTCTTCATGCAGGAACAAACAATGTGCATGACTATTGGGAGAAGTTTGTCCTTCTCCTAACAGGCTCTATTTGTAGCGGTAAGCCTTGTGACCAGCAATACAGTAGAGGTTTCAAGGGGTAAGAGGTTTTTTACTTCTTGTAGAGGTTGCCACACACATGATCAGATCAAGTTTTGTGCAACAAACAACAACTAGACATGCATAAGATATTTCTACAAGCAGAACAAATCAAGCTCCCATGATATAGAAGAAACCACACACAAGAAGAGCAACATCTGACATCTATATGTCCCCCACCAGATCCTGGAGATCATGTTGAAAGTACATGTTTCTTTGAAGCTAGTCAGTCACTTGTTGGTCAGAAAAACCATGAACACCATTCTCCTCTTGTAAGTCAAATCCAAATGAATGTTCCAAAAAGGATTTCTTCTTGAATGTAAAGGTCCAGAAAAAAAAAATTGCGGAGGCATCATATGCATGCATTCATGAAACAAAATTATAGTTGACCATGTTTTGTCGGAATGCTCTTCTGATTTTTGAGCATGAGCTGCAGATGAAACCAAACCTTGTCCAAATCAAGCCCTCTTTAAATTATTGGAGAAGTCTTGAAAAGTAGATATCTAAAGTGAGATCACATTCTCAATTTGAAAATCTAAAACATAAGATATAACCATTTGAAGGATCAAGAGTCAAAACTACCAAAATTTGACTCCCACCAACTAAAACTTCCAATAATAGGGTCAAATCCTTCAGGACTTCTGAAAAACAAGCAACAAAAGCTTTGCAAAGTGTGAAATTAGGCAACAAACCTTGACAATAATACAGCATGACGTAAAGCCCAATGTTGCAATTGTTGTTGTTGTGTCCTTTCTCCAGCTTCAAGCTTGTTGTTAGAATATACAAGATCAGAACCCATTATAGACCTTCTTTACTAGCCTAGAAAACCTTCCAAGACCACTTCTTCCCACAGATTCCACAAACTCAACTGCCTTGTTGACACCAAACAGGTTGCATGGTGCATCTCTTACCAGAGACAAGAAAATGGAATGAGAACGAACACAGAGCTATGATAATACAACAAGCATTCACACACATGTGGAGTATCACTGAGAAATGTAGCTTCTAATGTTGGCATCAATCGAAAAGAGAGAGAGAGAGTCCTGTACATGCGTCACAACGATTCCCAGTACAAACAAAAAAACCAGCGGCAAGCATTATTAGTGTCGCCCTTCCCGATTGAAGGACAAGAGAGTTCATACAGAAATTGAGCTATTGTTGACGGATGTTTTCATGAGTCAACAAAAGTAATTGGGAGGAGCAGCAGCTCGCCAGGGAGGGAGACAGACCTTCCTTACGCCTTGGTTGGCTGATGATGACAACGGTGAGAAGAAAACTGCTACGATAATGCAGGCCCGAGGCTGCGGCATATTGCAGCCCCCGCTTTGTCGCGACCTAATTCTGAGGTACCAGATCCAGTCCGGAGTGAGGGAGGGAGCAAAAGGAACAAAGAACAAAGAACAGACACCAGCACCCTACAAAGTAAAGTTACGCAAAAGAAACTAGAGCAGAAGGCAATGTGAGAAGAGACAGACAGAACCTTGAGAACAGCTAACTGCGTTCGCCTTTCTTCCTCGTCATCTTCGTCCCCAATCTGCTTCCTTCTCCGTCTCCTGCTTCCGACTGCGGTATTGGTCCTCTCGCATTCTCCATTTTGATCAGGCAGTGATCACCGCGTTTTGTTCGGTCATCAGCACACAAAAGCGTAAGGCAAAGTAGCGCGTGGTAGCGGGGGTATCCTTCCGCTTTCAGCCGGTTAGTTATCTGTTACTTTGCAGCCTCGTTTTGGCAGCCGTCCGTGTCTTCTGCCTCGATTTTTCACATGCACTTGTGAGAGAAATGCAGTCCCCCCTTTGGGTTTGTTGCACGATGGTGTGAAGATGATTAACGTCGACGATCAAGAGTTTGATGTAAGAAAGTGAGGAGATTTGATGAGCGTTTGTTTGTGCTCACTAACTGACAGACAGACAGACGACAATATCTCTTCCGCAAAAAGTTTGGAAGATACAACAACAAACGCTCAATTGAAACAAAAGCATGTCCATCTCGAAAGGCTCACAGTTGTTGGAAGCAGGAGTGGCGTTCGTACAAGATGAAGACGAGATCGAAGGTCTTGCCGAAGGTTTCATACGTCCCAAGAAGAAAGTTTCATTGAGCAGATTGCCCTTTACGACACAACAGAGCAAGGCAGCAGATGACCAAGAAGCATTCTTCTTTCAGAGAAACAAGGCAGCGGCAACAGATGACGAAGAAGCATTCTTTCAAAGCAAGCGATCAAGGCGTGTGAGTGTGTTGGTGGGATCCAGAGAAGCTATTTCCAAATGGTTAAGGCTTTCTGCATCTGGAAGATGTGCACTGTGGGTGGAATTATGCAGGCCAGAAGCTCAAGGATCTCTGAAAGCCTCTTCTAAGAATAGTGCTGCTGCTGCTGCTGCTCATTACAAGGGGATGCTCAAACTTGCATACAGGCTGAGATCTCAGGATGCACTATTCTTCCAACCTGTTTTGCCTGAAGTTGTTGTCAATCTGTCCAGGATCAAACCAAAGACCAAAAGCAATAAAACTTTGAAGAAGAAACAGATACATGATGATGATGATGATGATGATGATGATGAGGATGACAATGATACTGAGCATTTGGAATGGAGTGGGTTCAGGCAAAAACAGAGAGACAAGAGACAGAGTTCAAGCCAAGAAGAAATTGGCAAACCAAATTGGAAAGCTCCACTGCAATGGTCACTCCTCATAAGTGTTGATGCATTTAAGCATCTCATTATCATGCTCTTCCCAGGTGGTGTCTTGTGGGCGTTCTATTGCCTTCTGTCACAGGTCAGTCAATTGCTTTGCTTGCACATGCACACACACACACACAATCTCTGGTACAAAACTGCAACCTTTTACTGCTGTAGGTCAGAATCTCTTCCATGATCATGAAGATCTTCAGTTTGAAGAAGAAGATCCATATATGCCTCCTTCAACACTGACAAATGCTGTGCAGAGGAATGACTGATTGAAAGGGGCTTCAATCCATGTTCTTGATTGCAGGTAATTGACCTTCCGCAGTTTTTGGATGTTGATTTCAGACACCTGGACCTTCCTCTCTGGTTAGCTCACCATCAATATGCGGTCTTTGTAAGTGGGTCTGATCTTGTGGTGGCACAGGCAAGCAGCAAGGACAACGGCTGTGTTTGGACAATATTTAGATTTGAGTTCTCAAAAGGTATAGTGTTGTTTGCAAAGGGCAACAACAACCACTTCAGAAATCTGGAATGCAATTTTGGCAAGGTAGATAGGGAGCAACAGCCAAGGAGGAGTGATCTGCTGTCACAGAAGAAGAAGCAGCAGCAGAAGAAGAAGAAGAAGAAGAGGAAGAAACAGAAGCATGAGGAGGAAGTAAGTAAGAAAAAGAAAGTCAAAGAAACAAGCTCAATTGAACCAGAGCAACCAGCAGTGCATGTCTGCAGCATGCTGCAGTGGAAACCCTGGGGAAAAGCTTCAACCCAGAGGGACGTCTTGGGGACATGCCTGCTGGACAATATTCTGCAGTATGCCTTCAAGAGTTCAGAAGCAGAAGGCACAGTCGCAAAATCATTGACAAATCAGAGCAAGGCTTTGGATGAAGAAGCATATAAATGCAGCTTATCAGTGGATCTGGGAACAGCATTAAGGGAATCCAAGGGAAGTTTTGCATCATCAAGTTGGAAGCTTTCATCAAAAGAGCAGTGTGCTCTTTCACACATGCGAAGCAGTAGTAGGGGGATTCGTTGCAGAGGCCTCCGAGTGTTCCTTGATTTGATGGTAAATGCAGCAATAGACCCAAGCACTGGGCCAAAATCAGGAAGAAGTGCTTTGCCTTGCAAACAAGCCAGATCTACTCCTGCCACAGCTCGTTTGCAGGGTGCTGCACCATCCTCAGAAGTTGAGAACAAGACCCTACTCTCAGGCTTGATGGCAGCAGCCATGAACCAGCCACCCATGGAGAAACAGTTGACAACAGAGAAGGACAACAGGTGGGTTGGAAGCCAGACAGAACGAGCTTTGAAGGTTGCAGAAAAAAACTGGAACCAGTTTGAGGCAATGAAGTCTGAATGCTTACTTCGATCAGCAGGTGGTAGGAGCAACAAAAAAGCTGACTGCCAGATTGAATGGAGAAGAGTTCTGGAGTGGCTCAATAATGGATTTCTTGAGTTACTCCTACAGGAAGGGATACCTGGGTCATCTCTCAGAGGAAGCTCTCATCCAAGAGAAGATGAAAGGGCTGTGTTCCTTGATGTTCAAGAACTCTCAGATGTATGCTTGAAAGTGGTCGAAATTGTTCCAGGTGAGGGGAGCTGCCGCTTAGTCAAATGCTTAGCTTCAATTATTGAAAACATCAACAGGACATTGATTGCAATGGTTGTGGAGAATCCAAAGTTTTCTGGAAAATCAGGCGTGCTGGAGGAAACACCTGATCTAACAAGAGGGCATGCAAAAGTTAGAATTGTGGAAGAAACAAGGCAGTTAGAGGAGAATTCCAAAGAGAGAGAGAAGCTCCAAGATATGTTCCAGGAGATGGTGTGGGTGTGCAGGCTACTTCCATTGCTTGTATCATCATCAGAACTGGTGGCAGCTGCTTTTGCCAAAGAGAGAGGCCTCACTTTGATTCTTGAGCTTTATTCATCTCTTGTCCATGCATTTCCCATTGGCTTGAAAGCTGTGGACAAGACACTTGATGGAGATGAGAAAGAGGTTATTCTTCCAGGAGAGGTTGTGAAAGCTTCACAGGAGATTCCATTGAATGTTTTGAGGTCTCTCACTTGCTCTCAGTCTGTTGGCAATCATCACACTGTCAACATTTCAAACAAGAGAGACTCAAATGTAGGTCAATTGTCATCAATAGGAATCACCAATCTGCCATGTTTCAAACATGGAGGGTCTGATCTTGGTCCTGAATTTCTCATGACAGCTCTGAGGTCTCAACAAGAGAGGTCTGTCCATTATACACTTTCTTCACAAAAAAGGCCATCACATGTCCCTCAGCTTTCACTATCACTGCTGGCTGTCACCTCTGCAGAACAAAAGCAGAGACAAGTTCCACAAATCAAAGAGGATGTGTGTAGTAGCAACATGGACACTGGTCTTCTGTCATTGTCAAGGACTACTGCTGCGAATATGCATCTTTCTGTCATGACCCCAAATGTCTTCAATATCATATGTGAAGCCAAGCTTCACCTTTTGCAAGCAATTGCTTGCATGCTTGCATGCAGGAGTATAACAATCCACCGGCTGCGGCATAGATTGACACAGAAACCAAATGCAAAACATGGTTTAATTCTCTGTTTTCTGCCTGACTTGATTGGGGGGCCATTCAGCAGATTCCCTGCCTGCATTGGCAACAGACTCAAGAGAATGATATTCAGAGTTCTATTTCTGCTGGACAAAGATGGTCGTGCTGAAGAGGATGACATGTTTGGGTTTCTTCATGGAAGTGGTAGTAGTTGTCAAGTAAAAGACACTCCTGTTGTGCCATGGTGGTGTGGCCCAGGCCTGCCACCCATCATAGGCAACACCAAGAGAGGGTTTTCAGATACAATGTTGGAGGAGATTCAACAGAGGCTTGACAACATCCTCAGCTCAATGTCAGCATTATTGATTGGACATGTTCCACCTGTCAACATGGAATGCACATCCTGTGAGGAAGAAGAAGACTCTGCTCTCACTAATGATCCAAGAAGCACAAGATGTCATCATTCCAAGACCTATGTGTCAAGGTTATGGATTGATCTGGCTTACCTGCTGACAGTATTATCTGAGTATGTTCAATTTTGGCCACAGCAGGCAGGCAAGGTTCGTGAGGTTGTCAATAGCTGTGGTGTGCAGGCAGAGTGCATCCTCTCTCTGCTTTCCGGACTTGGTGTGACAAGCAGTTGGGGCCCTGCAGAAATACTAACAATGCAAAGTTTGCTGAAGCTCCTCAGTGTTTGTATCTGCAATCTAGTTTGTGGCAAGATGAACAGCACACAAGGTTGGGGAGATGCAGAACATTGTCTCTGGGATGTAATCTTCAGGAATCCAGCAAACTGGAACTGTCTTCTGCAGTATGTCAGCTATTTGACATCAGATATCTGCCAAAGATGCTTGGGACATCTTCTTGAGGATTTCGAAAGGAGTCTTCAGAGGCCCATCAGATTGTATTACCGTGTGCTAGGTCAGAAAGTAGGCATTGGAGGAATCTCAGACCATGTGTTTGCAAGTTTCCAAGGTATGGAAGCTTCACCCAAGAATGTCCTTGGGTTTCTCAGGTTGGTGGTTCTCCTGGTACAGAAGAGGCTTGACATGGCTCAAGAAAGCTCCTGTGTCTCCCATGTGCTTGACTCTTTGTCCTTGCTTGAAGGAATCATGAACCCCAGTGACGGGCTATTGATGATGGCTGTTAACAGACAAGCTCAGGCTATACCACTCCAGACCAAAGAAAGTGAACAAAAGAACTCTTCAGCCACACTACATATTAGCAGGGATCAGGGTAAGCTGCATGGTAACCTATGTGCTGACACAGAAAAGTCAGGTTCTGACAATGGTTTTCAGAGGGATGTAAGAAGCTTCTGTTCACAGTGTGCAGACTCAGTCCTTACTGGAAGGAATGATTCTAAAATAGGTGACATCACACACGAGAGCTTATGCTTACTTGCTGAGATTTTCAGTCTCAAGATATCATCTTCATCAGGTCAAAGACTTTCTGCACCTAAGAGATGTGTGCAAGAGAAGACAACTTTGCAGAACCCATTCCTCACCAGCAAGTACCTTGACCCCATTCTAGACACCATTTTCCATGGGTTCAAGAGGCTGTATACCACTACTGCTCCTGATGAGTCATTGCTACATGAGTCAGCCGCATATGTACAAAATAGAAGGAAACACGCAGAACCTAGTCAAGGAAGTAACAACAAGCTCTGGAGAAATAGGGGAAGTAACAGCAGGGAAAATGAGCAGAAATGCAATGCCTGTGCTGCATTTGCCCGCATTTTGTTGGCAGTTGCCCAGAACCAAACAGGAGATGCAAGCCAGACATTTCACAGGCTACACGTGATGGAGTTCCTGGTGCAGCAAATTGCACTTGAATATGAATTCTCTCAAGTTGCCACTCCCAAAACACAAGACTCAATGACTGGTTCAAGTGTTGAGAGAGATTCAGGTAAGAAAGAGATTCAGATGGCAGGCAATTTCAGAAGAATGGAAACACAAGAAAACTGTGTGTGGCAACTGGGTTCTGTGTCTGCAAGGGACAAGACTTACTTGAGCCCAGTGATTCAACCACACCAGTTCAGTCAGTTGTCAAGTCCCCAGTCTAGAGAACATGAGTTCATTTCAAGGTGGAGGAAGAAACATGATGGTCATGATGTGCAAAGGTCAGAACTTCCTCTGTGCGAAAGAGATGAAAACATCAGCACTCTTGTCAGTGAGTGGGATAACTGCAGCATAGCAGTGACTCAAAGAAGAGTAACAGGAACACCAAGGGAGAGCAGAGATACAGAAAGCAAGATTCACTTGCAGATGTTTCTCACCAAGTTGTACAACCCTGCACTAATGAGCAGTGGTGGACTTGCAGGTTTAGCCACACCAAGATTGAATGAGGTTGTGTACTGTGGCCGATTCTTTGACTTGAATGATGAGGTTGAGCGAGAGCTGGCTGCCGAAGAAGATGACTTTGTGAGCATCAACATGAGTACCAGCCAACTAGAAAATTTTGAAGACCAGAGGAAGCACTTCAAGGTCACTTGTGCAATAGAAAAGACAGCAAAAAGCTCCTCACATTCCTCTTCATTGGCTCCTCAAAGCCAATCACTAGAGTTTGTGGAGTTGGAAGAAGAAAACCCTCAAAGATCACAGTCACCAGGACAGAGCAGCACCAGAAAACCAAGCACACGCCCCCTGGTGCCAAAGCTCAATTTCTCAAAAGCAATTCGAAAGGGAGGACTGGATTTCGAAGAGGAGAATGTAAGTTCAGAGCCAGTGGCAAGTAGTAATAGAGACCAATGTCTTCCCACCACATTTGCTTCTGAAGGCCAAAGGGCACATTTTGAATTCAACAAAAGCAACCCCAAACTTGAGGGCTTATTTGTGTCGTACACAAGGGAGAGATGTAGCAGGCGGATATATCAAAATGCAGCCCTGCATGTGCTGTTGCTTGAGCTTTTCATCTCCCTCATGCTCAACCCAGAGTACTCTCCACCACCTAGTACCTTGTCTTTCTCTTGCATCTATGTCTGGCTGCTCCTGGTCAAACCCATTCACAAATCTTTGTATGTAATGACATGCAGAGGCTCATTGGAGGCTCTTTACAGTGATCGTTTCCCCATGGAAAGTCGCAGACTGAATGCTCCATTTTTTCTAACTTTCCGTATCCTGCCACATTACTGTTTTGGCTCTGCAAGAAAAAGGTGGAGATGAATGGATTGAAAGAGAGCTGCCTTGACATGCTATGAATACAGACTTGAATCATGCAGCAAATGCAAATATTCTACCTGTCTTGCTGAAGCAATTGGGCAGATCCAAGCCATCTGCTTTCCGTATCCTTAAGTTGACATGGCGTGAACTTTTCAACGAGTCACTGTATAAAGAGCGCATCCGCATTGCACAAGGTGCCTTTGCTCAGGTAGCAATGTGGTTCCTGGTTTCCATACAGCAAAATAATCTCTTCAAGCACTGGAGCCTGAACCTTTGTCAAATCCTTAGCAGCTTACAGGGACGACTGGAGATGAAAGCATATGTGAACAATTCTCAAAAGATGATGGTTTCTGTGTGAGCAGGTGTACACAGCAACACGTGACAGGATAGAAGATGGTTTGACCAGCAAGGAGCTGGTTGTGTTGAAGGTCAGTCCTACAAGCCACTGCACAAATCCCCAAGGCACATTTTAGCATGAGCTTCCAGCACCAGCTTTGCTCCTCATTAAGCATGTTAGGCTCTTCATGCTGTCATACTGTGTGTTTGCTGATGAAGGTCGTTGATTTGCCAAAAGGACCCCACGATCCATGCAGTTTTTTTGATGTCTACACTGAGGTTCAAATCCTGGAGCAATTTCAAGAAGAACCACAGGTGTGTCAGATTTTGGACTATGGGATTGACTGCAACAGCTTTGTGTTGGTTCTCAAGCACTACAAGTGCAGCTTGCGAACATGGCGACATCACCACACATGCAGATCTCTAGTTGATGAGCCTGACTGCAATTCCACAGAAAGCAAGACTGAATCTTACTCCAACCTTACTTTCCATGAAAGGCTGCCACTTTATCTGGAAGTGTATGCTGCTGTTCTTCAAGCAGTAAATCCCAGAAATGCTTGTACCTTTTGATTACAGCAAACTTACTTCCAAGTTTCTAAGCTTTCAGCAATTAGGGGCTACATCATCGAGAAAGTGGAGTTCCAGAAACCAAGGTATCAAGAGTTCACTGTGTCTTTTTTTGTCTCAGGTAAAGGCATTGGAGACACACAAGGTGGTTCACTATGACCTCAAGTGTGACAACATACTTTTGGAGCCTCTCCATTCCCCACTCTCCAACACTGAGTTTTGGCATCCACCATGGCCTCCATCAGACAAAGCATGTTCTATCCCATTTCGAGTTTGCATTACAGACTTTGGTCAGAGCAAGGTTGGATTATGGATCTTCTATAGCCCAAAATACATATGCAATGAGGTTTACAAAAGCAGAAAATATTAAACAGAATATTGCCTGTATAAACTCTGAAATTATGTGAATGGATGCCAGACCTCATTATGGGAAGGTGGAGAATGCACTGTGCGGAGCCGTGGAACAGAATGTGTGAAAAGCCCGGAGATGCTGAAGCTGCTAAGCAGCAGTAGGCACCATGATGTAGAGTCCCACAGAAGCAGAAATGTTGAGGAAGAGGTTTCTGTAGGCAAGGCAAGTGATGTGTGGAGTTTGGGATGCCTCTTGTTTGAGCTTCTCACAGGGGAGTTCCTTCTGTATGATGAAGACTGGCTGCGCTTTTATGTCCGTGTCACATCATCTTCTGAGGTTGGTTATTCTGCACATTTCACCTCACTTTACAATAAGATCTCTGGAAGGGACACGTGCTCAAAATCACAGCTCATAAACCTCAACATCAAATCATAAACCTTTCTCATTTGCTGATGATGTTCTCAGCTACAAAGACCCTCACACATCAAAATTTTGGACTGAATTCTATGGAAAGTCCTCACAACACAAACTTGATTCAAAGTTGTTGTTAGTGTATGCATCTTTGTTCAAAACTAATGAGCTTATTGCATCATAATGAAGATGACAAAGAGACACTCACATTTCTTGTGCTCTTCGGGATTTCTCTCTGTGGATCTGGAGCACAGGAACTGATTTCAAATGAGAAAGCAGCAAAAGTAGATAACTTCAAGCCAGTTATTGATTTCTTGCACTTTGTACTTGTGCGTGATCCAATCCTACGGCCAACTTTGGATGATGTGATGGCTTGCCTTGCTCAGCTTCAGGCCAAGCTGCAGGAAGACTTATGTATAGAAGAGCTTGTGTGTGACATCTTTGAGCAGCTTGCAGAAACCCAAGGACCAAGCCAGAACAATAATTTAATGCCTGAGACAACTCCATTCATCAACAAGAGTCAAGACAAGAAGCGAGTGAAATTCCCAGAACCAAAAATCTCAAAACCAAGATTTTCTTTGAGGTTATGGTTGTCATGGAACTGGTATTGTTGCATGTGTTGCTGGAGGAGAAATAAGCACACTCGTTAAACTGTGGTTTCTTCTCATCTTGGGAAGTACCTGCTAATTGCCTCTCTGGATGCCCAACGAGCCCAGATCTCCACCTTTGCACAAGATGGAATCTCCACTTCAATAGCACCACAAATGTAAGTTCCCCCTCTCCCTCCCCCCAAACTCTTGGTTCTGAGACTGCATATTGAGAGCTGAATAGGATCATGATGAAACCCCGAAGCTCAGGTGCACACATTGATAACACAACATCCGTGACTTCAATTTGTGGTTTGCTGCATCAGATTGTAAAACTGAGACCCAAGTTTCTAGCAGCAGCCATCACAAAAACACACAACAGTCGCAAGGGTCTCTTACAGTCATTTGCTCCAATCCACAACAAACAGCTGCTCCTCAAAGAAAGCATTGTCGCTATTGCCACCATCACCACAGGAGCTTCATGACTCTCCTGCTGTGTGGCAAACACCTTTTTTCTGGATGCAGCTGATTAATACAGTTGAATTATATGCAATTGAAGGATTCACAGATGTTGGACCTGTGCAACTGAAGGAATTGCAAAGATGGAACACTAGAGTGTGCATGCAAGATTCTTCAAATAGAGTTGCACACAAGTACAGAAGAAAGAATGCACCAGAGAAAACTTCTTGCCCTGATAATGAGAATGATGCAGCAGCATATTGACGATTCTTGAATTGTACTGGAAATGGAACTCAACAGAACTGTCAAAGCTTTGCAATTCTATTTCAAGGGTATTCTTCATCTGAGTCTAGAGATCCAAACAGATCGCACACCAAAGGTTATCTCTGTAGTTAGCAGCAATTTGGGCATCTTCTGGAACTACTGCTCTGTACTCATACTGCAGAGTCTATGGTTCTTCTTTGAACATTTGAAGATCCTTTGTTGCAAGCAATTTGTGTACCAGAAATTGGTGATGATCCATTACCATCAAACATGCATATTCCACAGCCCACAAGCATCACATCAAGCTGCAAAGCAAATTTCAACAAGCCTTGGCTTTGTGTCTCCTTCACTCCTCATGTTACACGATTACAGGAGTTTGTAACCCCTTTTTTTTTCCAATCCAAGGTTCTGGTCTGGACATGCATTGGCTTGAACAGCAAAACCAGAAGGTTTTGGCAGCTTGCAGAGCTACAGAAACAACCTTGCACTTCAACAAACTATCCATCATTCATGATTCCTGTGCTTTTGAGACGGGATGGAGCTCAATTTCTTTTGTTTGCAGCATTCATTGGCAGCATAACATGGCGGCACAAACTACTGCCTCCCTTTGCATTTTGGTTTATCAATACGCCCGAGCCCGGGACCAGACTGGATAACATTCATGAGACGGGCCAGCACATGCCCAATGCTCCCACAGTTCACTGTTGTTGAATTTGATGTTCCTCCCTTGCTTCCAGATCCAGACTGTTGGCCACTTCCCTATTCAGAAACAGATCGTCAGTATGCACAATGGATTGACAAGAGTTCTGCACCCTCCCCTCCTTCCCAATCGACTCGTGCATCTGTACCCTCCTTCTCTCTATCATTGAGATTTATCTTCTTCTTCCAGTCTTTTTTGTTGCTTGTTTACATGCAACAACGAGTCCTAGATCTCTTTCCTCTTCTCCTCTAAATGTTCCAGGATTCCCTCACCGCAATAAAAGAAGATCATTGAAACGAGTGCAGCTAACCATGAAAGACAATTGACTTACATGATCGGCAGCCAGAGCCCCAGGGCTCGGTCAATGTCTTAAAGATTGAAAGTCCACAACTTCCACAACACCTCGACCTGTGCAAAAAGCAGACAAACATCAAACACACTCTATACTGAACCTAAAAGCTTTGTACTAGACAATCTTCTCTCCACAAAGGGCCCAAAAAACACAAAAAAAAACTCTGGAAATAACAACAAAAAAGACAAAAGAGAAACAATATTACTTACGTGATGGTTTCTTGACAGCCGTTGGCACAGGAGGATGGTATTTGTCAGCATCGCGCTTGGCCTTCTTCACAAGCTCCAGCAACTCTTGCTCGCTCTCCGGAGCTGGACTGGCCAGCAGCTCTAAGGCACAGTTGAACAAGCACAAGGTGTCTTGTGATCCTGCACACCTGATCCCCATATCCTTTCCCATTCCTATCATCTCTCTCTATGCCCCTCTCTCTTTGTTTCTGCAGCTTTGCCTGCTCCTTTGAAATTCACATTGCTACATCTCTCTCTCTCTCTCTCTCTCTCTCTCTCTCTCTCTCTGTGTCTCTGGTTCTGGCCCTCAGGGTATTGGGATGCACCAAAAAAGGGGCCAAAGTTAAGCCACATGCTAGGGTCATCTGGAGTCCACTATAGACACATTTCCAGCATAAGTGAAGGATCCACTTGGGCTTCACCATGCTAAGCACAATGTGTATCTTATGGTTGTCGATCAGAGACATTGTGCAATGAGCAGCTTGTTTCTAAGTGGTTTGATGTGCACTAGTATAAAACCTTGTTGCATGCAGGATACGATTGCAAGGTTGAGAAGATCTATTTTCCCTGTAATTGGACAGGATACACTCATAAACAATCAAATGCAAAAAAGATTATGCAATCATCAGTTTATCAGCATGTGCTGCTGGCTCATCTCTCAATCCCTTGCTCTATTGAAGGATTGTTTCCAATGGAAAAGCCAGGTATCATTCTCTTGAGTTTTGACCTCTTTTACAGCCCTCATGACATATGGATTGTGAGCACCTTCAAAGAACCACATGCATCTCACATGAATCCACACCACTGTAGCTCCTGAAATTTGAAGGAACTATCAAAACTCATCAATTCTCTTGCTAGAAGTCCCAGAAAACCACTGTGCAATACTTTAGATCACTGAAAATGGTGATGCACAAATCATTTCCTACTCTTTGAATCAATGCACAGCAGTTGAACATTTCCAGTTTCTACTCCATCAAGGTACTTTTGGAGCTACATGACTCTGACACATGAAAAACTGAGCATCTCAAGCATCAGCAATTGAAAAGGGTGATCAGACACTTAAAAGAGCAATTCTTGTTGGTGAAAAGTCACCCACTCAAGAAATGTGAGATCAGGCACCCTCTTCCTGATGCTGGTGCCAACTACTCATGGGCAGAGCAGGTACCTTGGTGTTCTTCAGGCAAAGAGTGTAAAGCCCACCAACAAAGTGTGGGATTAGGCTCCCTCTTCCTGCTGCCGGTGCCAACAACTCATTGGGCAGCAGCTACCTCAGGGTTCTTTGCAGGGCAAAGAGTGTATACCATGGTGTTCTTCCTGGCAAGAGACATTGCCTGTAAATGCTAAATGCATCTGGCATGCCCAACAGTTGCCACCGTACACCATTTGTACAACATTGCACTTTTTGAGGTATGTACACATCACTGATGAAAGCCTCAAGTCAGTCATCAAAACTCTGGGATTTTGCAATTCAGCTGTTGTAGGACAGAAAGACCAGGCTTGACAATGACCATGTGTCATCCTGCACATTCCAAAAGGAGCACAATATCAGATATTTCCATTCTACAACTATCATGACAGTTATGGAATAGAGTCACACTTTCATATACAAACAGTAGGAGAATCAGAAAACTATAATTTCTAAGGAAGGCTCTTCTAAGACCTGCTCCTCCTCCCTACCATTGTGCAGTTATTCTCACCTTCTGATCAGATTTACAAAAACAGGTAATGTCAGAAGGGCATATCCTCCATAAGTAACTGCATACCAGATACAAAGAATCAAAAGAGACCCTTATACACTATCATGAGCTGTTGTGATATTAACTATCTACTCAACTGAACAGTACACCCTACATAGTTCTTGCCAGGACAAAAAACAAAACCAAGTTAAAGATGGTGCACAGTACCACTGCAGTTCAGAAACGCAGGGCCTCACTCAAACTGATGGCAGAGGTACTTCTGCTTACGATCCTCATGTGTAAAATGTTTCTCCAGTGTGATGCCACCATTGCTTCCGAATTTTTTTCAAAAAATCTCCTACCCAGTATGCTTTAAAGCTTTTGTATGTTCAACACTACCTGTAACTTTTACACTGCTGACATCACATAATGAATGAAAGCTATAGAAGTGCAGATTCTGTATCTTTCTTCCATCTTCAATCACTACACACTGATTTCACTTCAATCAGTGTAAGGGTGATTGTTCAGTGTCAACACTAATCATGGCATCTGCCTCCTGTTGGGCAGCAGCAGCAGCAGCCTCCATGATACCACCATAATGGAAATCATACTCATCATCCTCAATCCCTATGCTCTCTTGAGAATGCAAATGTGAATGTTGAGCCCAGGAAGAAATGTGTTGTGAACCAACACCCTCCCAGCCCATTGGATGGCCCCTGTCGATCCCTGGAGAAAGCTCAATGAAGGGAACTGCCCCATCATCTCTCAAAGTCCCACTGCTCAGTACACGTGGACTTGTCAGGGAACTACTTCTGTTGTAAACAAGTTCTGTTTGAGCAACAGAGTAGATGGCAGAATGGTGGTCCCCAGGTCCACCCATTATTTCATCTGGTGAACGCTGCATATCCATTCCCATGCCTGCACCCATTGTTCCATCCTGGTCAGGTCCACTTGGAGAGCCAGTCTCATAAGCTGTGGCACTGTGCTCTGAGTTTTCTGCATTCTCTTTTTTTGGTTTCTTCCACCGCTTTGTGGAGGAAGTACCATCATCTTCAAAGTCTTCCTCACTTCTGTCAGTGTGAAGATACACCCAAAGCTTACGATCTCCATCAAAGCGCACACAGGGGTCTCTCTCATAATGTAAGCGATCCAATGCCCCACTGACTGCCTGATTCACCTGCAGTCACACTTGTGTCAAGTGGGTTATAAGTCTGCAAATACTACTTTGGGAAAATCTCTGCAGACTCAAATAATTTTGAGCTCCAAAATCTCCATCTCTATCTTTCCATCCATTGCTCTATCTCTATCTGAACTGGGCGCTAAGGCTTACCAGTCTACAGCGAGCATATGAGTCCTATACACAATCTGTGTTGGTCCTGGTTTTAAACACCAACCTGGGCATCAGAAACATCCTCCATGATGAAGTCAGAGTCTCGGATCAGAACACAAACATCTGCCCTTGTGCCAATGCTACCAGGGAGCCGAGCGGCAGCATCCCTCACGAGACACAAGATGGTTACATGAGGGGGCCGGTCAGGCTTCAACATAACATGGTCTCTGGCCTTGGATGTAGGCTTTCCCCCACCTCTTCTCAAGGGAGCAACAGCAGATTTGCCACCATCTGCTGTAGTGTAGCGAAAGACTCGGTCTGGTAGTGAGTAGCGGACCAACTCCTCTCTCCGGAAGTAGGCACGCATATCCTCAGTGCTAGGTGTGATGGTCATTAAGCTTTTTTGAGCCCTCAAATCCCGGAACCTATCCCTCTCATCAACAGGACCAGGCATTGGGGGTGGTGGGGGCAGGGGCAATTGCACAATCTGTTGGAGGGTTTCTTGATCATGCTTCAGCCAGCTTGCAAACATCTCCTCTAGTTTTGTAAGTGTCTTCTGAGGGATTCCCCATGCTTCAGGCATGATCTGAACCTCTGGTATACCCTGGAAAAGAAAATAATGTCTAATTAATACCAAATTGAAACAGTTTGAACAAGTGACATAGTCCCTCAAAACCAACTACTAAGAATATGAAATTGTGCTGCATTGGTGTTACAAAGGAGGGAATGGCTTCACACTTGGCCATGAATGATCAATCCCACAACTCTTGTAACTGACACTAATTCAGTTCGTAACATTTGCCACTGCAGGTGCAGCTAAACAATTGACTGCAGGAAGGAACCTTCTTCACATAGCAAAAGCATCCGCCTGTCCACATCTGCAAACTTTCCAGAAGCCCATGTGACAAGCATACAGTCCTCTCAGGAAGCTTGAGTGGAGGAATCTTACCTGGGATGAAGATGAAGTGACAGGAGGTAGTGGCCCTATCCATGTCCATGCCCTTGCTTCCTTGTCAAACAGTACCAAGGGCTTCCAACCTTTGGCTCCTAGAGGTGCCACTTTGGAGGCCATAATCTTCAACGCGCCTCGAACAAGATCCTGCAGTTGTTTTAGAACAATACAAGCCCACACAACTGCATTAAGCAGTACTCAATGGTCACACAACACTGGAGGCTTGGGACTCGATCTGAGTTTGAAACAAAAGATCCCAAATATACCTGTAGTGGCTCTACTGTCTCAAGAATGTGGATGTCTCCTGGATTGGCTTGCACTCGCCTGACGACCTCAGCAAATGGCACAGAAAAAGTTAATTTTGATTTTGGCTCCATGTCTGTTTCCTTGCCATCTGCTGTCTCATCACCCATACCCGCAGGTGATTGCTCACTTTGACCAAGCAAACTCCCCTCCAATGACATCCCATAAGGGAGGTCAAGACCAAAGCTCTCCTGTGGTAAATCACTTCTGTACTCAGATGGGTCTTCTCCATAAGAGACAAGCAAGGCTGCCCTCACAGCAGAAAGCAAATGTGTGACAGAGAAAGAAAACGTGGAGGCCAGTGTTGGAATAGCCAACAGCACCAATTTCTTTGCACACTTCCCAGAACTCCCAGCCCCTTTTTCTCCTGGCAACCCTGCATGGTACAAAGACAATGCTAAGGCAAGTGACAGCCCACTTTAGACTACTGTAGGTAGATGGTTTGACTTCTGCAGTGTGGGGTCATGGACAAGAGTTTTACTTACCAGTATGAGGGGGTGAGTCTGCAGGAGAAGAATGTACAGTGATCTTGTCTGTCTTGACCTTTTTCTTGACTTGCTTTCTACTGGGTGCTTTATCACCATCATCCTTCCAATCACCACCAAGGTTCTCTTCACTGGGTACCTCTACAACTCTGTCCTCAAGCTCCTCAATAATCCTTCCTTCATCCTCTGCAGCTTTATTCTCCACTACTTCCATCTCATCAGGTTTTTTTGTCTTTGCTTCAACTTTCTTCTTCCGATGGGTTTTCTTCAGAACGTCATGAACCCCTTCATTAGCTTTCTCTGGCATTTCCAACATCTCTCCAGGTGATGCTATGTCATCAATAATCAATTCCTTCATTTGTTTCTTTTTCTTGGCAGTTTTCTCTGCTTCAGAAACCACTCCCCCCACATCTAACATCTTGCGTTTCTTTCTCTCTCCCACTGGTTGCTTCCTTGGTTTCTTCTCACTACCCTCACTTATGGAGTACTTCAGTGGGACTAAAGGAGCAACCACAAGAGAAGGTTCCTTCTTTGGTTTCTTCTCACTACCCTCACTTGTGGAGGATTTCAGTGGGACTGAAGGAGCAACCACAAGAGAATATGATATCTCACCTTTGGAAGGTATAGCTTGCACTCTTTCTTCTGCGTACTCTCCTACTTCTCCTACATCCTCTTTTTCTATTTCATACAGATCCTTGTCTTTGTCCATCTCTTCAGTGTTCTGTTTGTGTTTATAACCACCTTCATTTCGGTGCTCCAATTCATCAATGCTGTAAAAGGCTTCATCATCCAAGTTTTCTGGCATTTCACACTTCACATCCACTGAAGGACCTTTGCCTTTGGACAAAAGAGTGTCAATTTGCTTCATGACACCTTGACCCTTGGATATCACCTTCAAAACACCCTTTGGTCCCGTTTTGTTCAGTCTTGGTTTCCGTACTTTGTCTGCATTGTTCTCTTTTTCAGGAATCCTCTTTGATGGACCCTCTGCTGCTCCTCTGGGACCTGTCTTGATCTTCAAGACCCCCTTGAATCCCACTCTTTTGGGTATCAACATTGCCATTTTCTTTTTTGCAGGAAGGACAGGTGCTGTTGCTACAGGAAGCTTCTTTTCCTGTAAGAATTTCCCTCTTGTAGGAAGTTCAAGTACCTTGGTTTTCATTCCTTCAATGAGTCTCTTCTTTGCTCCATCAAGTGCTGCTGCCTTTACCGCATTCCTGGTTAGCACTGGCTTCCGCATCACACGCTTGGACTTTACAGGGAGTGGCGGCAGCTGAGGTTGTGACTGTGGTTTGTGCCAGATTTGCAGCCGCTCTTCAAAGTCTGCTTCTGGACAACTTTGCCACGTTTGTTGCATTTCAAGAAACAGATTGACCATCTGATTATGATACTGGCGTATCAGATGGTAATGCTCTTTCCTCTGCAAGTACTTCAACCCTTCCCGATACTGCAACACACGGGGATGACACAATCCCTTCTTAAGTCTATCGAACAAAGTCATTATTGGACTACCAAAATGGAAATTCTCACCACCCAGAAGATCTCGCATTGTGTCCTTGAATGGATCTTCCTCTTCAAAGGGTGGGAGGAATTGCATCAGGCTCTCCCTGTCCTCCTCTGTTAAGCAGTAGTTCCATGTGTTGAGAGACAGAACTGCCATAAGATTGGGTAGATCAAACAACTGTGCAGGCACCACGCATACGTCTGCTCCTATTTGACATACCTCACTCCCTCTCTCAGCATTTTCTGAGTCCGATCCTTCTGAGTCCGCTCCTCCTCCTCCTCCTCCTCCTCCTCTACCCGCTGATGTTGGTAGTGGTGGTGCCGCCGCTGCTGCTACGGGTGGTATTCCCGGAGTTTTAACAATACGGCGCTTGGACTTCACCGGCAAATTATCATCTGTAGAAGAACCTGACATTGTAATTCCCCTGTTCGCTCGAGATGCACTCCCCGTGATAACCATGGACAAGCGCTTCTCTCCGACTCGGTAAATTCTCCCAAGCAACTCTCTCTCTCTCTCTCTCTCTCTCTCTCTCGGAGTCTGCGCTTTTAGCCGATAGTTCGAAAAGGCCGAAAATCTCCTCCTCCCTCCGTGTCCTCGATCTTTGAAAAAACGCGACAACCAACCTCCGAGAAAACGCCGTAGCACACTGGTACCTATTTGCACGCTCACAAGCCACAGACCCTAACGCCCTGCAAACGGAACCCCTGAAATTCAAGCAAAGAAACCACACTCTCGGCAGTTGGAAAGAAAACCCCGCCACCTATCATCCCCTTCCCCCTGCCCCGCCCCCCACCAGGCGCCCCTGGAAACGCACGACCTTCTCGTTTCCGCTGTCTTCGTCGACTCCCTTCTCCACCACAGAAAAGACAAATTCATGGCTACCACACCTCTCCGCCATCGCCACCCACGTGAGTAGCTCGCTCGGTCGCTCGCCGTGCCTATCGGCTGCTCCCCCTTCCCAAGCCCAAATCAATGATGGATTGTAACCGCAAATTGGACTGCAATGCACTGCCCGGGCGCATCATCTGTTGCCAAATTGCAGGCAGCCAAATCCCCATTGCGCTTCACGGGGGCGCAACAACCTCGCAGCGCTTCTTCTTCGTCGTCGCCTGATGTGGAAACCGCGCGCCCGCGCGCCCGCCCGCCCGCACACGAATGGATGGAAGATTGAATTGGATGAAAACCGTGCACCACATTGGATGTTAAATTCGAATGGATGAAAACATGCACACGAATGGATGGACAATTGAAGTGGATTTCCAATTTTCTTTTTTATTCCATTTTATCATCATTTTCACCATCATTCGAAGTAGTTTTTCCTTGATTTTTTTATTTAATATGAAAGAATTGGTGTTTTTAAAACTCATAATCTGAGTCATCCAATAGAAATTTTGCCTAAGTCTTAGGTTTCTTTTCTTTTCTCCTTCTCTTCCTTTTCCAAAGGAGAAAGACTAGCATAATTGTCATTATTTGATATCATTATTTCAAGTTCTTCTTCTCTTTTGTAATTTGTTTATTGGCTCCTTGTCTCAAGAAGAGACTGGAAACCAATGTACGGTGGGAGAGGGTTTAATGCCGTCCGAATGGAGTGTAGCCAAAATAAGTGCCCCTCTTGGACCTTATTTTGGGAACGTCACGTCGAGCACTTATTTCAGTAACACCTTGCTCTAAAGGCGTTACCCTGCATAAAGGACTGGCAGAATTGTTTTGATTTTGTTCCATGATACCCACTCTGTATCACAGCAAAAGAATTCAAAAACAGCCTTTTGAAAAGCAAATCTCGATGATTGGACATTTCACCTATGAAACATCTGCAGAGGACAGATTCCACTTGATAACACACCCTCCAGATATACACTGAAAAAATTTCTGGCAGTGCTTTATATTTTCATTAGGTGAATCATATTTTGAAGAATGTATCACCAGGTGTTACTGTGTACTACTAGGAGTTCATTTTTTTGCAAATTTCATGGAGCAGTTCCTGTGTATTCTGTCAAGTTTCAACCAATGTTGGGTGGTTTTTTTAATTTTAAATATACTGCAAATTTACTACCTAGTTCAGTTTTCTTTCAAAAATTCAAAGAATATTTAAATATTTTTTTCAAATTATAAATATTTTTTAAGGGCAGTAGATTCTTTCTTCTAATACAGCCAGTTTTCTCACAACCAAGTCTTACTTTCCTCATATTAAAGTCAGCTATATACAAATATTTTTCTATAATATTTTTTCTATTTACTTTTTTTGTTTACATGAAAATTGCAAGTCTGTGTGAGTATGCTTCATTATCCAAATTGGCCAAAAGAGAAAACAAAATTTCCACCACAAAATATCATAATGAATATGCTTCGTGTTCTATTGCTTGCACATAAATCAAAAAATGAAAAAGGTGCACAAATATTGCTCAGAATGTAAAGTGAAAACAAAATAGCACAAGAGACAAAAACACTTGCTGAAATTCTACATTTGTCCAATGTGAGTTCAAAAAATAGCATTCATGAGTAAAACATCTACATGAATCATGAAGATTCAACTAAAATTTTTACAACTAAAAGCATACTAAGTATGATGGCTTCACATCACCACTTAACATCTAAGAAAACAATCATGTAACATATTGATACAAAATGCTTGCCCTGAGCTATCATGCATTAATAGGCTGCTCTTCATCAAAAGCAACATTCATTATGTCAAAAGCTTAGCACCCATGGTTCAAACATTTTGCTGTTATGTCCTAACTTTAGTCATGGAGAGTGGTTATTGGGAGTGCGGAGGTTGTGGGTGCACGATTGCACAAGTGCAAAATTCTGGGTGCATAGGTGTGGGTACACAGATTTTGTCACATTTTGGGGTGGATTCTAAGTTATGACATCATAGCATTTGACATGGTAATGATGTGGTGCTGACATGTTGAATAATTAATGTATTAGTTGTTGACGTGGTGTTGACATGTCAAACAATTAATCCACATATTAATGATGTGGCACTAATGTGTCAAACAATTATCCACATATTTGTGATGTGGCACTGATGTGTCAATGCATGTGGTTGTCATGCTAGAAAATAATGCGGTCTATGAAATGAGACCCAAGATTAGCCGACAATCACAACAATTTGAAACTTCCAAGACATATTATTCTTGAGTTTTTAAACTCAATTTAATGCGGCCATTGGGGACATGTTTGTCCACCTTTTTGGATATTAACTATCTTTGTTATCATTCAAATTCAACCTTTAAATGCTCAAAATTTTCCCGTCCACTTTGTTTCATAGAACCATATCAATTATAGTTGGAGATCAAATTTATATATTAAGGGCCACTTTAGATGAGGGTCCAAGGTCCAACAAAATGGAGCATTTCTATTGGTCAAGACCCATAAATTGGACCCAAGGCCTTTATATGAGGATCCAAAACCAATTGAGGTGTCATCTACATGGCATCATTTTGGAGGGAAATTCAATTGGTCCAGACCAAAAAATGGAGCTCGAAGGAGAGCTCATGGTTTGGAGAACCAAGATGTAAACTAGGGTCCAAGGTTGATTCTTCCATTGTTTTTCATTATTTTTCAAGGTTTGTTTTTCACTTGTTCTTGAAGTTGAAATTGTGCAAAAATAGAAGACATTTCATGGACGGAGGAGGACATTGTTGAGTGCACACCCACCATTCAATTTTTGAACACATCTAGTGTTGACATTGTTGTTTTTGCAAATCCACACAAGGTTGCTGCTCGAAGGAATGCATTTCTGGTTCTTAGAAATGTTCAAAATGATGGTGTTTTAAAAGTGAGGACAAAAAGTTTTGGTCATGCAAGGTTGAAACACTCATCTTCACAAGTGGAAAAAAATTTGAATTTATAAAAAATCCATAAATCAACTCCCCTTCCCAAAAAAAAAGCAATAAAGAAGAAAATGACTATAGATACAATGAAAGAAGAAGATGAGGAAGGTGAGAAGGCTGAGAAGGTTGGAAAATTTTGGGTGGATGGTGAAGTTCTACATCTGAGTGCATTATAAAAAGAAATGGAGCTTGAATTTACCAAAAATGCAAAGAAACAAAGTAAGTTCCAACTCATTGAAACCCTAGAATATTTTTTTAGATATAATTTTTGCTTGTTTTTTATAATTGAAACTTGGATGTTATGAGAGAATTTTTGAAAGAAAAGTTTTTAAAAAACCAACCAAAAAAAAAAAAAAATTCAAATTAGGCCAATTGGGCCCCTTGCCCCCCTTTCCCCCATTAAAGGTCACCACTTTGGCCACAATGAAAGGTGTATAGTGCTAAGGTGGCTCATTTTCGCAAATGCTCCATTCCCTAAAAGTCCATATAGTAGTGTTAAAAGGGTAGTTTATTTTTATATCATTAATTTAGTGGGGAATTACATAATGGTTAATGAATTAAAAAACCCATATGAAAAATTTTTTTGAAAAAAATTTAATGTACATGTTAAGAAAATAAAAATTGAAATCCACCCAAAAATGATTATGATACTGACTTATAAAAATATGGTTCTTTTTAAGCCATTCAAATGTCCATAACCTTTTTTGGGTTAAATTTATTTAATCAATTTTCTTTGACATATGTTCTTTTTATTTTAACATATCATATATTGATTCCTTATAATATATCCCAAATAAAATTCATATACAAAAATGCATGTATATAAAAATGCAAATAGTAAACCAATCTATATTTTTCAACTTCAAAAGTCCAACATATATTTGGTGTATATATGTTGTAGTTTTTTTATAGATGTCTTATTCTTGAAGTTGGTAATGTAAATCTAGCCACAAATTTGGAAAATATTCATTTTTATGCCATTTAATAGCATGAAAATGCATGCCATTCAGTAAAAAATTGGATTGCAACACAAAAAGTGAGCCACCTTACCTTGTAATCACCCTGAAGTTTGAACCCACATCTCCTCGGGGGGAAGGAGAGGAGTTGACCACAAAACTAACTTTAATTCAAATGTTTTGATGTGATTTGCATTTGCTTTGTTGATTTAATCAATTCTGATTTCTTTGTTTCAAATATTGTTTTCAATCCATAAATCAAGGTTTTTGATCCCAATTTTTTTCTCTTTCAAGGGTGGATACATGGGTCAAATTTTACACCCAAATGTTAACTACACTCCCTACTCTTTCAAAGACTCCAATTGTTTGTAAACAAAAATTTAATACAATTTATAAACAATACAAACACTATGAGAAATCATGTCCACAAAGACTAGACTAGCATGCAACTAAATCGTCACGGAAGTTACTATGCAACTAAGGTACAATTATAATATGGAAATACGATGAATTAATAATTAAAATGCCACGTCAAAATATTTCATAGTTGTAATTTAGTTGTACATTAGTTACAACTTGGACTCTATATGGGCGTATGTATGCAAAATATATACACTAATAGTCAACCGTAGTTTGACCATGATCACAAGTTGCAACGAAATGGTTAATCTCAATTGTGTTGCAAATGGTGTAGCTTTAACGCTTAGTGAGCAACTACTTTACAACTAGCGTATGGCGTTGATGCATACGATCATGCCACTTGTACGATTAAGTAAAGGTCCATAACATTTGGAACTTGTAACTTGTTTGCAACTAAAAGTGAATTAAATTAGCTAGTTTTATAACTAAACTATAACAATGTGCCACTATGGTTTCACTACATAACTATTATTTGTCCACTATTTTGGAACGAGAATGTTCAATTCATCTAGAATTAGTTGTCAACTATGTGGCAATTCATATTATTAAAAGATTTATAGATTGTACAATTCATTGAAAATGTAAATGTAGGCCTTCAGTTGGATTGAATGGTGTATTAAAGTGTTTATGAATATGTACATATAAATATCATTGTTTATACAGTTCAAACTTTTCTAGACCAGATTATTAAATGCTCCATTAATACAAGCCAATTCTTTTATTGACTTAATTAATTAAAATAATTCATTTTCATAATTATCTAAATAACTATAATTTAAATCATGTATTAAATATTATAGTCTTATTTTTTGTGATTGATGTTCAATTGTTGTGTTAATAATATTTCACTACATTGGAATTCACAATATTATGTTAGTATACATACATATCAAACCATAGAATTTCATGAAAGGTGAAAGTGTTTTTTAGAATTGAAATTAAAAGCAATGTGTATGTTTTATTAAACATTTAATAAAGCAGTACATATGAATATGTTTTTATATACCTCAATGTCTTCTATTCAAATTCATGTTTATTATTTAATATTTCAGAATGAATTATTTGGTACTAATTTTTTAATTAACAATTAATATGTAATATACTTAATTACCATGAACTAATTAAGTAATTAAATAACAAACTATTCATATGAATTCATTAATCAAATTTAATTAATTAGTATTTAATTAAATCAGATAATAACTAATTAATTATCTAATAACTAATTATTCAAACTCAATAATTAATTATATAAATTTAATTAATTAATTAAAATAATTTTAGATTAAAAAAACTTTGTTAATGTAGGTGAGTAATTATTGAATTTTATTTGAAAATTTTCAATTATCAACATAATTAATTATTTAATAGTTGTTGAAAAAATTAATCATCTAATATTTATTCTAATAATTAATTATTTGATACTTATTTTTATAATTAATTATTTGAATCAATCAACTAACTATTTATCTGAATTATATTTATTAATTCATATAATCAATCTAGATGATTAACTATCATGTATTTAATTCAAATAATTAAATTCCAAATAATTATGTTAGATGATTAATTATAAATTTCAAATGAATTACAAAATTAAAATCAAACAAAAAGCACATGGGAAATTATTTTTTATAATTACAACTCAATTGCAACTAGGGTGCCACTAAAAGATGTAATCCATATGTTTTGTCTTCAATATTTCATTTCACAAACTATATAAAGGAGGTGTCTCCTCTTGGATTCTCACATTAAAATACATGTGCCATGTTGGGATGAGCTCATAAAAGTTTAACCCTAAAGGCAAAACACATAACAAATTTAATTAATTCACCTACTTTTCTACCTACCTAAATAGTAAGTAAGTAGTTAGGTTAGTAGCTAAGTAAGTAGGTAGGTTGGAGTTATATCAATTTACTTACCTATGGTTATGTACCAACCTACTTAGGTACATATATATTTGTGTCCAAAATTCAATTAATATTCCACGTGGCAACTTTTGATTATGCAACATGTCATAATTTAAAACCATCTAAAATGAATAATCATAATGGACGATAGATATCAATATTTCAAAAAAATCATGAAAATTCTCATAGTGCCACATGTAAAATTTTGATGGATGGATGAAAAATGATGTCAACATGACATTATAATTGTAGTCATAGGAGAGTTGCATAGTAGTTGAAAAAGAGTTATTATGACAAAGTTTTAATTGAATTGTCATGAATTGCATAGTATATATGATGAGTTGCAACTCTTGTAACTTGTCTGGTAACACTCACAATGGATAAATACGATGAGTTGCAAATGTATGATGCAATTCAAAAATTGAATTGCAAGGCCAATTACAAAAAAACCTTTTCCTCATAATGAAAGATGACAAAATTACAAATGGGATTTCAAGTAATGATTGTCATGAATGTCCTTTCTATGATGCATTAAATAGTTGGTGGCACCAAAGTGGAAATGTGATGAAACATATTAGTGCTTCTATAAATGAAATTGATGAAATTGTGAATAGTCCAAAATTTTAAATAGATCTTGATATGGTTCTAGGGGTGATGCAGAGCACCTTTGGATAGACCAATCACTCTAAATGATGTTACAAAACAAAACAAAAGGTAGAGAATCAATGTCCTTGAACATTTTTTAGCCATGGCCAAAAATAACATGGCAATGTTACAATAATTTGCAAAAACCAATGTTTTATTCAAAAATATGGATGTCCAAATCAGACATTTCATAAATAAACTACATGTTATCTAACAAATGAGCTTTGAGTCATTCACCACAATCTGACCCAAAATCTGATGTATCTAAGAAGGCAAGATTGCCATTTTTTCTCAAATGAATTTCAAAGAAGATTTTTACTAAAAGTTCATGAGTTGCCATAACCTCCATCAACATCTTTTTGGTCCTTTTTTCTTTTACTTTCTTACTAGGATTATTTTCAATGGTTGTCGCATCTTCATCTTCATGTTGATGTTCTATGTCTTTCATGTCAATCTTATCATCATCCATTATCCTTGGATTCTGTAACATTTTCATTTCTATGATTACTTCTTCAGCCACTTTGAACAAATCAGCTCTTTTGATGTTGCCAAATGTTGAATTTGATTTTGTTTGTGCTTCTCTTTGAGCTTCCAAAGCCTAATCCATATCAAAGCCATCCAAATTGGCAATGCGCACGTTATGCAAACATATGCAAGTTGTCACCAAATTCGGCATGTGGGTGCAATGGAATGTCGACTTTTTGGAGTAAAATTTTAAACCTTCCTTTCAACATTCCAAAAGGTCTTTCAACTGACATCCTTGTATTTGATTGAATAAAATTCCAGTGTGCACTAAACCCATCTTTTTCACCTTTGAATGGAGAGTAGAACCATGGTTGAATTGGATAAGCAACATTTGCTATCAACTTGTAAGGTAAAAACTTGTCTTTCCTAACTTTATTTTTTGGAAAAGAGCCTAATCATGAATACTACCTGCCCACCCATAGTCATAATCCCAAAAACTACACTTTGCATCTAAAATTCCTTGAATCAATGTGGAGTATAAACGTTTTTGACAATAATATGATTTGGGATCTACCTTAAGTGCAATAACTAGAACATGATTATCATCTATGGCACCTAGGATGTAAGCAATTCCATGTAAACATTCAAAACCAATGGTAATTTTTTTAATTTTGTTTCTGGTCAATTTAAGTATCACCAATGGTTTCAAGTTCTTTCTAATTACTGCACAAAATTTTCTCACAATAATGGATGTCGTACTTTCTACAATGCTATAAAGCTCTCCACACATTTGTAATGAATTTCCACTACCCAATCTTGCAAAAGCCATTACTACTATAACTTCCATAAGGATGTTTTCTCTCATGTTTGTATTTTTTAGTTCAAGACTTAAACCTACAACCCTAATCAAAGCACGAAATGTGTCAAAACTTAACCTTGTACATTGTCAAAACATCATTTCAAAAAATTCCCAAAAAGTTGATTTTTCATATATCCAATTGCCTTTTCATACTATGCCTTTTCATATGCTCCAAACTCTTGGTGGCATGTCCAGGAACTTTGAAAAAAAAAACAACATGCTCATCATTCTCCAATGTTGTGTAATAGCTACTTGTTATAATGAGACCACTTGTGCAATGACTCAATGGATGGCCACAGTAAAAACTAGGACCACCAATATATTGTGCCTACACTCATCCATTCTTTTGGTAGTAAAAAACACCAAAAAATAGAGAGAAAACAAGAAACAAAGAAAATAACATGAAAAAAATGAAAAGAGAAAAACAAAGAAAAACAAAGACAACCTAATCCTTTCACATGTGAATTTCACTTTTTTATTAATTAGTCCCTCAAATTGGACCCTATGCTTTTACACACACTCATTGTACCTTACAAAAAAATGTTTTTTTAATGTGAAGAAAGGTCCAATTTAAAGGTCCAATTTGCTTCAATTTGCTTGAAATTGGTCTCTAGAATTTTGGATCCAGGTTTAAAATCCTCATTTAAAGGGGGCCTTAAAATGTTCCTTGTTTATTATTGACTAGATATTCAACCATTTAAGGTTCGGATGTTTAATCACTAATTAATCCACTTGCTTTGAAATATATGTGCATTCAAATTGGAAGATTATGAGTGAGAATCAAACATGTTTTAAGCGGTTCACCCTCTATTACTACAATCATTGCATTACTTTGAAAAATTTAAAGGAATTAGACCCAAAACTTTCTACTTTATACTTGTTAAAATTGTACATCCATAACATAATATTTAGGCAAAATGGGGGAAAGTTGAGGTAGATCAATACACTAAACAAGAAAAACACATTTAAATTCATTCATAAGATTGATTTTGCATTGTAATGCCAGAATTATTCACTAGCAAACAACCTTATTTGCTCCAAAATGCTTCACATACAATAAACTAATAGGATTGAACTAGTAAATAACATTTATAGATGTAAACAATTGTGATGAGTTCACCCTATAAATGTTCAAAAAATGTTGGCATAGATTCACATCAATTAGATTCTTGAACATGTTTGGTGTTGTCCATCGTTATAAATTTTTTTTTTAAAAATGTATCACTCCCTTGATATGTTAGGTTTATGTAATCTTTTTGAATTGAAAATTCAATTGTGAATACCTCAATGGTAGTCATGAAGTTCAACCTTCCAATTGATAATCCTCATTTGTGCCATGTCTTCCATTCCATGGTTTCATCCAACAACTATGGCCAACTATAGTTCACATTGTTTCTAGGGAATGTTGTGTCCTTCTATGGAACTTGTCAATTGCAAAAATGTCATTCACAAGATAACAAATCTCAACCACGTAATTGGCCATGTACAAATTTGCCTCCAAGATGTAAAAACAAGAAATGTGTTATAACTATACAATGAAAACTATGATTCATAAGTTTTATGCACAAAAGTGAAACAAATTTGACCTGTAGAAAAAAGACTAATCCTCTAAGAAATGCAAGAAAATTGTTTTTGAGCAATGTTGAAAGAGGCAAAGTTGAAAAAACCATCACATTTTGGTGCATATATCACCCCCATTGCCAAATGAAAATGGTGATACAATGTAAAGTGCTAGAATATGTCCATGGATCAACAACCAAAAACCTTTAACCTTGGACCTTAAAACCTTTAACAACCATGAACACATGATATCTAATTAATGCAAAAAATATAACATTAACAGTAGTTACACCCTATGGATGTGAGATTGGAACAAATTTCCACTAGGATCAATCAAAAGGAAAACTGAAAATAGAATAAATAATGTGAAAAATTGGGCACTACCATGAAGGAGTGCTTATGACCCCAACATGTACTAACCAAAATGAACTTAAATATGCAAAGTGAAAAAGTGATGGCAAGTGGTGAAATGGCAATTTAGTTCATGGGGCAAAGGGGGTCATTGTTCAATATTTTTTGCATTTCACGTATAGACAAAATTACTTGATGTATCGCATAATCATTGTTGCATTGAAGGTGAATGTTGTAAATCTAATATAGATGCTTGCAAGGGGGAAATTTGTGCCTCAATGCTTTAGGGTCGCAAAAACTCCAATTGGGGCATGAACATGATGGTTCTTGGGAGACTTTAACCATGCACAAACTACATCAATTTGCAAAATGTAAACTCTTCCCACCTTGGGTAGAACAAAGTTCTTAAAATTTAGCACTTTGGCATTAAAAACCTTTGCTTCCGCTATTCGTTCTCTATTATGGTCATTGATATTGTGCCTTTTCACCCACTTGCCTTGACACCAACTATAATGTTTCCCAGGTGGAAGATCTTGAAATCGGGTTTGTGGAATAATATGTGTTGATGTTGTCACATGACCCCCAACAAGTATGAAGTCGATGCATGTTAAAACATTAACCTCTTCTTATGTTAGGTTGGTCCCTTTTTTTATTAGCCATACTTCAGGGCGATTTAGGGGTGTTTGAATCCAATTGAAAACAGGGGTTCCAACACAATGACACATGTTGTTAACACAAAAGAAAAAATCTCCTATCTCTGGGTAAACTTTAATGGGGTTTTGCATCTTTGCACAAAAGCATGGAACCATACAACCATTGGGGAAATTGTGAACATTAGTTATGAGGGACGAACATCTCTCACCTAGCCAAATAGTTGTGGCCCAACAAGACCCCTTTTATTCTCAAGTTGTTTGTGAAATATGGTATTCTCTTTCATTCACTTGCACTTCAATGATAGGTAGCCCATTTTAGGTGATAATCGATACCCTTGAAATTATATGCAGTATGTGATTCCCAATAGCTTGCATTGGTTGAAGATTGGATTGCCTTGATGTTGTAGGAGGAGTAGGGTGTTATTGGGAGGGGGGGTTGGTAGGAGACATTGTGGCACAAGTTGATTGGCAAGTAGGAGATTGTGCAAAAATGGATGCAATTTGCAACGAATTTGATGTAAATGCATTTTGGACAACATGGGAACAAGGAACCAAATTTACCTAGAAGCTTGCATTGAAGTTATGACAAGTGGATATAGGTGTGGTTGGCATAGCATAGGTCCTAGCTAGACCACCATAAAGGACTTGTCAAGAACCTAGAGCTGATGATGTCAATGTAACTGTAGTTGATGGCGAAGGATTCAACATTCATGTTTTTTCAATGTATGTATTATTATCTAGATGATGGCAATTACCATCATATAGGGTCCATTTTTTACCAAGGTTGGGGTACCAAGGTGAAAAAGACTTGACTTTTGATAACTACTTTTTACAATAACATTTACATGAAACAAACTTAAGTGAAAAAAATTGAATAGTCCAATATAAGATAATCATGTGTTAATGGTGATTTTTCACATTCATACATAATTGTGTATGAATATTTTGGTTGAATGCCATAAATGCAAAAAATTCCATAAAATCCCAAAATGAGTTTCAATGGACAACCAAACATGTTTATTGGCAAGATTATTTCCTTCACATGTGACCTACATCTAAAGCTAAACATTTTGAACCCATTTAACCAAATCTTTTTATCAAATGGTTTAAAAAATGAACCTTTTGCCTTGCAGCCCTTTCTTTCAAAATTTCAAAACTTTGAAATTTTTGTCTGATTTGGTTTTTCATCAAGGTCATCCAATGAACATGTACTTTCATAGAAGGGGGCATGTTTTTGTTATACAAAAAGTTTGAAATCAATTCTATGATTTTATGCATTCCTTTTGATTCCTTAGGAAATAATGTATTTTAGACACTTGATTCCTTCAATTTACAAGATTCAAAATGACATTTACATAGTATCCAAATAATTTAAAAAGACATCATTTTATTTATTGGCATACAACAATCCACTACAATTATTATAATGCAAGATAAACAAAAATCCAAAGTTGTCATGTGTAGTCTTTTTTCAGTTAAACACTCCTTTTTAATACCCCAATCATGAATGGACCCATAGTTTTCATTTAACAGATCTTGAATAGTCATCACCTTTAAGCCCAGTGCCCTTTCCATGCATTGTTGTCCCAATAATGATCTGGTTGATTACATTGGTCACATTTTTCACATTGTTTAACCGTTGTGTAGCTCTAAAGTTTAACTCTTCAATGGTGGGTCCCTTGTCAACTACCTCCCTTTTCAAAAACTTTTAGAACCTTGACTGTTGGAAAATTGTGCGAACAAGGTCATTCAATGTAGTAGAAATGAGGTTTGTCTTTCCCTTTTTCCCATTCCCAGCATCATTCCACTAACTTGCATGTTTGGTCTCTATTAAATTGCAAGTTGGCATGGAAACATTTTTTTCAAAAGACATGTTTTTTTGCATCCAATTGCCCCATTGTTTACATTCCGCATTCTACCAAGCAAGCCCCCTTTCAAGCTTCCTTGTAAACGCAATTGAAACTGCACCAAATGCCTTCCACCGTTCCTATGATTTTCATTTTGAAAAAAATCTTCATAAGCAAACATGTGAACATGTCGCACCAGGTTTCTGGAAACTTCATGTCAACTTGGTACATGCATGGAAGGATAGTTTGACTGAAGATGAAATAAACCAAAATTATGTAAAGATTTGCGAACATTCATACCCTTCATGTCACAACCCTAACCTTGGGCTCATGACCAAAGCAAGGGCATGGAAAGGTGAACCCTTTTGGGGACAAAAACAATGCTTGGTCCACTGGGCCAGTATTACTCCTAATCTATAACCTCCCACCATGGCTAGTCACAAAGAAGTTTTTCATGCTCTTATCTATCATAATTCCAGGGCCTGAGAGTGTTAAGAGTGCAAACTTTGATGTCCTAATAACCCCTCTAATTGAAGAACTCCAAGAATTGCGGGAGGGGGTTAGAGGGCTTGACATACTACAACCTATAGGTAGAAGGCAATTTTTGATGAGGGCCATATTGATGTGGACGATTCATGATTTTCCAGGGTATGGCTTAGTTTCTGGATGCCAACATCAAGGTTACAAAGCATGCCCTCCATGTGGATCAGGGACAACTAGTCAATGGTCAAAGGAGTTGGGAAAGGTAGTATATGAAGGAAATTGGAGGTGGTTGAATCGAAATCACCCATACATAATTCATCCCAATATGCCCAACATTTTAATGGTCATGAGGAGTTAAGGGGAAGGCCGGATATAATAACAGTTGTTGAGGCCAAAAGACAAGCCCACAGAACTGAAAAGTGGGTGGTTGCAGGAAATGTGTTGGGGGCAAAAGGGTGTCCATCCAAAAGTAGTGGGATGAAATGTTTATGTGCATTTTGGGGTCTGCCATATTGGGAGGTGAGCATGGATTATTCAGCCCACCCACCTCAACTATGTTACATGTTTAGGCCAACCATTCAACAAGGCATTAGGTAAACATATTTTTGGTCCTTGTTTAAATTTGTCAATTTGTGAGATTTCAATTATTGGGTGGCATCATTATATGGGTGTTTACATCTTGGTATAGTAGTTCCCAGGCACAAATTGTGTTAATAATACCATTGTTTAACCAAAATGGTGGTTGCTGCAGCATTTACTCATTAGGCACACATTAGATGTGATGCACATTGAGAAGAACGTTTGTGAGAGTATGATCAAATTCATATTTGGATTGAAGGACATAGTCAAGGTTTAATGGGACATGGAAGTGTGCGGAATCCGAGAACATTTATGGTTGAAACGGGATCCTCAAAGGCCGGGCAAGATTTTTAAACATGTTGCCCCCTATGTCCTTAGACTAGAAGAGCTCCAAACTTTCATGAATAGGTTAGCCTCTTTGAAAGTGCCAATAGATTATTGCGGCTCATTAGGAAAACATATCATGGATAAGAAACTTGGGTTAATGAAAAGCCATGATTGGCATGTTTTAATGCAACAATTAATGCCTCTAGCTCTAAGGGGCCTAATGGATGCTCATGTACGTTTAAGTTTGATGCACCTTAGTTGAGTGTATTGTAACATATGTGCAAAGGTTTGGGATCCAATTGACCTACCAACCCTAAGGGAAGATGTAGCAATCACTCTTAAGATGTTTGAATGGGAATTCCCGGGAGCATTTTTTGATGTGATGTCACATTTAACATTGCACATTGTAGAAGAACTAGACATTTGTGGCCCAATTCTTACTCGTTGGATGTACCCAATATAACGGGCCATGAAGGTTTTCAAAGGTTATGTCCGTAATAGGTCAAGGCCAGAGCTTCCATGGCAGAAGGTTACATTTTGGACGAGACAATTGGGTTTGTCACCAAATATCTACAAGATTTCCGCCATGTTCGACATAGAATCTGGGATGCAGATGAAGAGGAGGGGGTTTATGGTGAAGTTGTGGAAGGGGCTGCCACAAAGTTAACTCTGGACCCTGTAACACGAGATGTGGCACATCAATATGTTATCACAAATGTGGCATGTTTAGCACCGTGGGTTCGGTACACAACCCTAAACCCTTAAACCCTTGTTGGAAAATTGTAAAGAGGTCGTAGATGCATAGGCAAGTTACTTTCTTGTTGAACAACTAGCTAAAAATAAAAAACTTAATGTGGGGCTTGGCTATTGGGGGTGTAGCATGTATGAGCAAGAAATAATTCGGATAAGGCAGTTAAGAGCAGAATTTGAAGCACAATGGCGAAGGGGGCATAGAACAATAAGTAGGCATGTGGAGCTTCCACCAGAGCTCCAAGAGGTGCTCTTGGCAAGTTGGGTGTGTGAAGCAATTCGGAGCCATATCGCACAAGGGGGTGTGCTTGAAGACCAAGATGCACTCCATCTATCAGTTTTGCCATCCCTTTTTGCTTCAAGGTACACAAAAATGAAAGCATATGGAAATCATTACAAAGTTTTTATAGATACCTATGGCAACACAAGTGCCACATACGATTCTGGAGTTGCATCAATTTTCCATCAAGAACAGCAATCAACAGAGGGTACGAGACTTGGGGCACTTCAATATGTGGGGATATTGAAGGACATAATTTTGCTAGACTATAGCCCTATATCCCAACCAGTAATATTGTTCAAATGTGATTGGGTAAGAAATGGATTGGACAGATGGGGAAATGCCACATATAAGTGCGATGATGATGGGTTTTTGTTGGTAAATTTTCGACAATTGAAAGCACAGGTTGATGAACCTTTTGTGTTTCTAGCCCAGGTGCAGCATGTTTTTTATGCAAATGACCCTAACATGCCAGGATGGAAGGTTGTCTTCCACAAAGAACCAAGGTCCAAACGCAGATACGTATCTGATAGTGATGAAGTTACCATGCTGGACAACTTAATTGGAGTAGATGTGCTTCTGGAATTTCCAGAGGTACCAAGGAACATGGCACTTGTTGGTGCAATTGAATTGACTGGAGCTGATGCAATTCTAGCTGCTGAAGAGCTTCAAAGGTCGTCTGGTGATGATGAAGTTGGCCTTGAATGAATAGTTGTCTTATGGGGAATAACATCTCCTCATCGCTAGGTTGCATCATTAGTCATTATTGTATTTCACATCTACCAATGTCAACCCTCTCTAATATAGTTTGTTGTTGCTTAAATCAATGAAGATGATACTCTTCACCTTTGTTTTTTCATTTGCTATGTCTCTTAAGTTCCAAGCCAACAAGAAGAAACTTGGTCTTGAGTGCTAGCCAGACTTCAGTCTTCTGGTTGCTTCTGTAAATGCAACAGAAACTCATGACAACAAATTTTTGTACAATTGAATTTTGCCTGAAATTTTGTACATATTTATCGGACTAGAGAAAGACAAGTGATTGGGGGAAAACTTTGCTCTCAATGATTTTGAGCTTACCATTGATGTTTTAGGACATCATGAGTTTAGAAAGAAACAAGACTATAACAAGACTATTGGGTTGTAAATCTCAATGTACACTCAAAATGGCCCCCTTAAAAAGCTTATGAATACAAATGATGACCTCAACATGCAAAGTGACAGGCACTATCCAGCGCTTCATTCATGTGAGCATAGGTGAGGTCTATGGAAAGACTGAGGCTAATGTAATTGTTGGAAACCATGAAGCATCGCAACTGCTTCCCACAAATCCCTACTCAGCCATCAAGGCTGGTGTAGAAATGCTGGTGATGGCATATGGCCGTTCATATGGGTTGTCTATCATCACCACACGAGGCAATAATGTGTATGGACCAAACCAGTTCCTAGAGAAGCTCATCCCCAAATTCTTCTTTTGGCCAGGGGAAGCCCCTCCCCATCCATGGAGATGGATCTAATGTGCGAAGCTACAGTATTGTGAAGATGTGGCTGAAGCGTTTGAGGTTGTGCTGCAAAAGGGAAGTGTTGGTCATGTTTACAGTATTGGGGAGAAGAGGGAAGGAAGTGTAACTATGGACGGTGTGAAACTGCCGAGAACTCCCCGAAAGGCAGGGTTTGTTTATCCAAGAGCTTCTTCTTCTTAGTAGATGTCTCTTCCTCCCAATTGTCGTAGATGTGGCTTTCTTGTTCCTGCTGCTACTGTTGTTGTATGGACACATTGAGATTTGCAGCTTCGTTTTTGCTACTGCACTTGAGACTTGAAGGACTTGAAGTTCTTACTACTGTTTCCATATGGCCTCCAAGAGAATCTTAAAGGAGTTGAAAGATCTTCAAAAGGACCTGCCTACATCATGCAATGCCGATTGTTCATCCTCCCTTTTACCCCCTCGTCCCCATCTCTCGCCACTTTTTTTGTCGTTCTGAAAGTATTTTTTTTCCTATGTGTAATCTTTTGTCTTGATAGTTGAAGAAATGGTCATATTTGACCACCTCGTGATTGCGTGATATGGCGAAGAGTTTGTGACTGTGTAGAGAATGCCTTTTGCATGGTGCTGCATTTTTTAGGGTCTAATTAGTTCAAAATCCGTATGTTCTTTTGCTCTCTTCTGTCTTTAGTCTTTTGTAACTCTGCTTTAGGCAACAGTTATCATGGCACATCATCAACCAAGCTTTGTTTTAGGATGCTTGATGAGGACAACATTATGCTTTCCTCTGATTCTTGCTGAATAGGACTATATTTCATGTTCTAGTATTGGTTTTTTTTTTCTTCTTTATATTCTGGTTATATCTGTAATGATCTCTTGGTAGAACAACATCGTAACTTAATACATTTGACCTCCTTCATGCACACATAAAGAATGTCGGGGTCTTCTAAGAGCATCCTGTGTGAGTGCTTTTGCATTCATTGCTAATTGTGGCTTTTGGTCCTTTGGGCAGAAAGGACTAGTCTAGTGTTTCAGTCAGTTTCTGTTTTTCATACCATTGCTCTCACTTGAAGTTCTGTGAAATTGATGTTTTCTTGATGGTTGTGGGGGGTGTGATAGGTCCTATGGTAGAAGATATGTTCCATTGGCAAGCAACAATCATGGGTCCACTTGATAGTCCTTATGCTGGAGGTGTATTTTTGGTTATGATTCATTTTCCTCTAGACTACCCCTTCAAGCCCCCTAAGGTTTGTTCTTCAATCTAGAGATGGAAATGTCTGTTAATACTTTTCCCCTAGACTACCCCTCCATGCTTCATAAGGTTTGTCCTTTAATCTACAGATGGAAATGTCTGTTAATACTCTTCTCCCATACTACCTCTCCATGCCCCATAAGTTTTGTCCTATAATCTAGAGATGGAGAATGTCTTTACATACTCTTCTTAGTGTCTAGTCAATGGGTACAATGAACCACATGTCCAAAACATATGGAAAGGATATGACTTTACCACATATATATGAAATTGCCGAGAATTTCCCACAACAATCAATTTGAAGGCAACATGACAATGAGTGTAGTCATAACATTATGAGAGTGGGTAGGTGCTAGGGGAAATTGTATCAGGTTTGAGGTTGAAGGACTTCCAGGTGGCCCATTTTAGGTCACTATTCCATGTGAAGTCCACATACCAAGTTGTTACCCACAGATATGTATCATTTTGTTCTTGGTTCCTTAGAACTGCGTAGGTTGCATTTAAAACGAAAGTGTTTCATCCTAATATCAATAGCAATGGAAGTATTTGCTTGGATATCTTTCTGTCCACTTGTGCTTGTTATGGCTGAAACAGTGGAATCTGCCATTTACAAGTAACATGTTTCCAGGTATATATTTGATTGGCATTATGAATATACCACCACTTGTAACCCTTTCCAGGGTTTGCATATTGTCTGGTTATGGTTGTTAAGGGGGACAATAACATGTGTTTTCATGTATGGTTCCTGATGTGTGCTTTTATTTGGGGATATGTCACTTTGTGCTTGATGGCAGGAGCGCACCACATGGGAAGAGGGCTTGCGGAAGACACTGCAATGGTACACCAGCCACTCTAACGGGTGGGGGGATGTTTCTGGAGCACTAGTTCCCCATCCTCGTATGTTGTCCATATCTAGGGTTAAGAAAGTGGCTGATCTTCAGAAAGGCCCTGAAGTTAAAGTTGAGGTTGAAACTTCCGGCACACCAAATGAGCATGCATCTCTAAATGATAGTAGCCACAAGGCTGGGAATGCCACACTAAATGCTCAGGAAAATGGCAGCTCAAAACACCAATTGAAATTTCTGATCTATGGACGCATTGGCTGGATTGGTGGTCTTCTTGGAAAGATATGCCAGAAGCAGGGGATACTGTATGAGTATGGATCTAGCCGATGGAGAATTGGCCACAATTAGAGGCAGATATAGCATCTACAAAGCCCTCTCATGTATTCAATGCAACAGGTGTGACAGGTCGGCCAAATGTGGGCAGGTGTGAAAGCCACAAGGTTGAGACCATCCGAGCAAACATTGTGGGTACTCTGGCTTTGGCAGATGTTTACAAACAAAACAACTTGCTGCTCATCAATTTTGAACAGGGTGCATTTTTTAGTATGAAAAAAATCACCAGCTTGGTAGTGGAATTGGTTTCAAGGAAGACGACACACCAGATTTTACTGGTTCATACTATTCCAAGACAAAGGCCATGGTGAGTGCTTAACTTGTGTAGTGTGAGATGTGAACCTTTATAACTGTTTGCATCTAACATTTTGTTTTTGTGGGAAGGAGTGAATATGTTCCATATCTGCTTTGCTTTAGTACAATTGTAAGGGATTTACATGCTGAGAGCTCAACCCCTATCTTTCTTTGAAAAGCTTAGGTCCAGTGGAGGTGTCCACTGTCCACATGTTAATTGTTCAACCATTTGGGCATTTCCTGGGCTATTCAATGTCTTGCTCTTATGGAAAACTCCATGTCCAAGATGTGGAAATCTGATTTTAGTTTATATATTGGGCAGGTTGAAGAGCTTCTTAAAGAGTTTGACAATGTGTGCACCCTGCACATGCGGATGCCCATCACTTCAGATCTGCAGAACCCCCGGAATTTTATTACAAAGATCTTTCGGTATCAGAAGATGGTGAACACCCCTAACAACATGACAATCTTGGATGAATTATTGCCTATCTCAATTGAAATGGAAAAACGTAACTTGCGAAGGATTTGGAATTTTGCTAATCCAGGAGTGGTGAACCACAATGAGATCTTGGAAATGTATCGACAATATATAAAACCAGGATTTCCATGGAAGAATTTCACCCTAGAAGAGCAAGCAAAGGTCATCATTGCACCTTGGAACAACAATGAACTTCATGCATCAAAGCTGCAGGGGGAGTTCCCTGAGGTTTTGCCAATCAAGGAATCCTTGATCAAGTATGTATTTGAACCCAACAGGTAGGCTACTGTTGAATAAGGGGCATTGACACATCGTTCTCTCCTTTCATATTTATTATGTTAATACATTGCTTAGAGTGACGTTCTTGACATTGAGCTGGTTTTCTAACTGGTGCTTGCAATGCAAATTGTAAGGCTGAGTCTCTACCTAGTTATTTGGTTATAGTTGCTACTGAGTAGCCTTTTAGACTTGGTGTTAATCACCACTATTCTTATTGGTTGATTCAAATTGTCTACCTAACAATAATCCAAGCATGTTTTGATATTTCAATCTCAATTTCAGGTTGATCCCTCCCCAAAAATCTAACATATTATTATTTGAAGGGTGCATCAAGTCCATCTTGATCACTCTTTGTAAGTAGGCAGTCATGCCTCCTCTTTGTTGAAATGTAGTTCATCTTGGTTTTGGTTGACTGAAAGTATTACCCTTTGTGATCCTTTTGAGAAGTTGGAATTTACTCTAGGCGTCTGGATACATACATATGTTTAGGGATATTCTGGTCTCATGCAAACAATACGTTTGATGCTGCTACCTTCACCAAAATACCCATGTTTTGCATTATCAGCTGCAAACTATGTTGTGTGATTTATAGTCTGTCATATCAAAGTGTAGAAGGTTTTATGTTTCAGGTCAGGTTTGTTTTTGGTCCCCCTGTTTTCCATATATCATGCTTTCACCTTTATGGTTTCCTCTCGCCCTATTGCATTCATGGTCTCTTCTAGTCTGAATTGAAATTTCTCAACCAAGTGTGTCAAAAGCAGACTTGTTAAATTGTTTTACACTCGGGTTGAAGTCTATGGATTGGGGTAATGAAACCATCTTGTTGATATTCACAGTCGATGAATGACAATATCTTATTCACATGTCTACCCATCAGGACTATCAGGGTTGACTTTGGAACCAACTCATGCATTACATGGACTATAAGGTGTATATGTCCCATGAGACCCTCACTTGTACTGGATAATTGTTGGAATAAAATAAATTATTTCCACATGTCAAACCCACATATTGTAATCTTGAGGGGATTAATTGGACCTTATTGTTGAATACACATATACATTGTTTTGCTTCATCAAGTGATAAACTATTGTTAGTAAAATTGATATCTTCCATTGTCAATTGTCTTCCTTCATGTTTGTGGAGCAAGCTAGCAAAAGTTGGGGATAGATACACTATTTTAGGTAGGTGGCAAAATAGATTAGGTTATTTTTCACCTATATCCTAAACCTTATCGATGGAATTGTCATTTGTAGGCAACCCTAATCCTAGACATGCCTACAAAAAATGTGTACCTAGCTTACTAAAAGACCATAGTTGGCCTATTTTGGTTGCACATGCAACTATGAGTATATGCATATCAAATATATATGATAGAAGCCCTAACACTAGAATTTGTGTGGATTTCAAGAAGTTCAATAAAGCAACAAAAAAGGATCCTTATCCTTTGCCATTTTTTGATGAGGTACTAAACACTGTAATAAGGTATGAACCTTATTCATTTCTAGATGGATATTCAAGTTACCATCAAATTTCTATAGCCCTTGAAGATAGATACAAAACAACTTTTATAACAAATTGGCGAGCTTTTGTTTTGATGGTGATGTAATTTGGTGTCAAAATGGGCCACCAACTTTCCAAAAAACAGTTAGTAGAACATTCAGATAATATTTAAACCAATTCATGAAGATATTTTTAAATGACTTCATAGTTTATAGTGATATGGAAAGTCATTTGATGAAACTCAGACTTTGCTTTTAAAAGTGTAAAGAATATTGAATTAGTTTTAACCTAGAAAAATGTGCCTTTATGGTATTTTTGGGATTAATTTTAGGGTTCATAGTTTCCAAGGAAGAAAAAATACCAGAAGGTTCATGAAATAGTGAACATGCCAATACCTACCAATGCACAACAAATTCAGGTTTTTAATGATATGGCTTAATTTTATAGATGTTTCATCAAGAACTTTGCTTTTATCATGTCACTAATCACCAAGTTGATGGGGAAATAGAACCCTTTATTTGGACCACAGAATGTTTAAAAGCTTGGGATCAAATCAAGCAGAAGTACATGGAAGCATCGATTATAATACCTTCAAATTAGGAATTAGAGTTTCACGTGCACACATATGCATCATTTTTGGCAATAGGTGCAATATTGGCATAGAACCCAATTGGTAAGTATGACCAACCTATAGTATATGCTTTTAGATTACTCAATAAAGCAAAACAAAATTATACTACTAAAGAAAGAAAAACCTTAGCAATGGTTTATGCTTTGCATAAGTTTAAACATTTTTTATTGGGAAACAAATTTGTTTTTTATGTAGACCATATGGCTTTGGTGTATTTGGTCAACAAACCAAGATGTAAGGAAGGATAGCAAGATGGTTGTTGTTATTCTTGGAATATGAATTCACAACAATTTACAAACTTGGTAGAACACATGTAGTTGTTGATGTTTTATCTAGATTGTTAGAAAGTTCAAAACCATTGGGTTGTGGATCAGATTGTGGATGCATCATTATTTTTTGTAAAACCTATATGGATGTAGGAAATAAAAACATGTTTAAAGACATGTTATATGTTAGAAACTATGAACTTAGTTTAGAAACAAAAGTTGGCCAAAAAGGAAAAACCTTTCACTTTAAAAGAGGGAATTATGTACAAAGTGGGACAAGACAACATAATGCGTAGATGTTTGATGACCACCTTAGAAACACATATTGTTTTGAAGGAACTACATGAAAGAATGGTTGGAAGATATTTTGTTACAAATATTATTGCAAAAAAAATTTTAGATGCAAGATATTGGTGGCCAACTTTATTCAAGGATATTCATGACTTTTACAAGAGTTATAATAATTGTCAGAAAATTAGAGGATTAAAAAAAAAATGTTTGGCCAAATTGGTAATAACACTTTTAGAGGAACCTCTTATGAAGTGGGGTTTAAATTTTATAAGTCTAATCAAACTAGTAAGAAGATTAATAGGAAACAAATATATTTTGGTGGCTATAGATTATGCAACCAAGTGGGTAGAGGCAAAGGCATTTGAACCAATATTGTAATAGTTACAACTAGATTTTTGTATGACAATATTCTGACCAGATTTGGATGTCCATTGACCATAATTAGAGATCAGGGAATAAATTTCATCTATGACACTAAAACATTTAATAAACTAGTTTCTATTAAAGCATGTTAGTTTTACTACATATTATCCACAAGGAAAGGGATAAACATAATCTACTAACAAAGTCATTGGTAGATTATTGACCAAGTTGGTTAATGAAAAAAAAACAAATTAGAATACACATTTGTCTACAGTTTTGTTTTCATATATGAGTGCTTATAAGGTGGTAATAGGTTATACACCCTACTAGTTAATTTATGGTAAGCATCCTCTATTGCTAACATAATATGTTTTGTCAGTTATTGTGAACCATACTAACACAACCATGTGTGGTAATCTTAATTTTTAAGAGTTGCATCAAGGATATTTGAGTGTGGTAAGGTTATTAGGGGGTTTAGCAACTTCATGTTAAAATAAGGAATGATGAATGCACATGGTTGTGTGAGGGGGGTTGTTTTCTTTTTTGAAATACGATATTGATGAATAATGTGTTGGATTAGTTCTTTTCTTCAACAAAAAGTTGGTAACCATAATTTTAGAACCTTAGTTGCGTAATTGGGGGTGAGAAATTTATAGAGGGTTGGGAGTAAAAGTAGACACCAAAATTCGTGGTGTTTAACAAAACATTGGTCTTGTTCTAGTATTTAGTGAGTAGTAAGGATGTTTGAGATTCATGAAGTAGTTGAAAGGGTGTGAATGAAAGGTCCAATAAAGATAAATAATCTTCAAGCCTTATGAACATAAAATTAATTCGAGACAATTTAACAATTAAATAAATAGTGTGATAAGGTGACAATGGCAACATGAGTTTCATAATGAATGAAACATTTATTTAGATTATGGATAAGCTCAACGAGGAGCTACAACTACATGTTGAGTCCTGGGCTATACCATAGTGATAGTTCATAACTGTACAAAATTTAGGATGCGTCGAATGGTGCGAATTGGATAGTTTGCTTTGCTATTAGGAGGTAGTGGGCGAATCAAACCACGCAATCAATAATAGTGTTTAATGTCGGGAATTAAAAACCATGTGAAGATAAAGGTGTCTTCAGTTTCATAACAACCTTCATAGACAGTTTCAAGTTCATCATTAGAAGCGAGGTCGACTTGTAACAAAATCATTAGGGTGCGAGAGTTTGGAGAATTGCGATAATACCAAGCTCGAGGGGGATCAACTTCAAGACAAACGTGCACTTCTCACGATTCAAGATCTTCATCATGAAGATGCCACGTCAATGTCAAATCTAGAGATGATTTAGGAGTCAGTTCTTCATTTGCTTATGTAGTTTGAGGCCCTTAAGACATGGCCATATGTGATGCCATAATTTCAAGGAAAGGAAAAGAGATATTTAATCAAAATCAATTCATCAATGAATATGTGGAAGATTTGTTACATCAAAATGCGTGGTTGTAATTTATAGGTCAAGGAAAAGGAAAGAAATGTGTAAGTAACAGCCTAGAACCATGGTAAAGTAAAACCTTAAGATCAATGGAAAAAATGAAGATTTAAGTAAAAGTTTTTGGGGGAAAATGGGAAGAAGTGAAAAGGTGTTTTTCTTTCTCCTTTTCCTTCCATTGGCCACCAATCATTGGAACCTTCCAAGGGCCACCGAGCATTGGAACCTTCCATTGGCCACCAAACATTGGAACCTTCCATTGGTCACTAAGCATTGGAACCTTTCAAGGGCCACCAAGCATTGAAACCTTTCAAGGGCAAATAAGCATTAGAACCTTTCAAGGGCCACTAAACATTGGAACCTTCCATTGGCCACCACGTTGGGATCTTCCTTCACTTCTTTCCCTCTTCTTTTCTTTAAAAGGGCAAATTTGGATCATTGGGGGCTATTTTTTTTCCGGACATAATTTTCGATTTGAATCTTGAGAATATTTGTTCCTACAACCTTCCTTGGGAGGATAAAAATGATTAGTCTTAGTAGATGGTGGAAAGTGGGAAAGTGGATTGGATGTTTGTAGTATTTTTGAAAGAATGGAAGTGAGTAGGGATAGTGTTGGGAGCTTGAAATTTTGAAGGAATTTCACAAACCCTCTCGAGTTTGGTAGCACAATTTTTTACTGGTTTGGGTGCAAAACCTACAATTTGATAGGTAGATGTGTCTTGTAGCTAACTTTCTAATGAGTTAAAGCAAGCCATATTTGAACAACATATGCGATAGGAGTAATATTTTAAGTGACTGGTGGTTTGTAGCCAAGTTGAATTTTCTACCTTTGTAAAACCCTCTCGGGTTTAGTAGCACAACTTTTTATTAGATTAGGTGCAGAACTTGCAATTTGGTAGGCAAATGCACCTTGTGACTAGATTTTTAATGAGTTAAGGCAAGCCAAATTTGGACAACATATGTGATAGGAATAATATTTTAAGTGACTTGTGGTGTGTAGCCAAGTTAAACTTTCTACCTTCGTAAAACCTTCTTGAGTTTAGTAGCATAACTTCTTATTGGTTTAGTGGTAGAGCTTGGAATTTGGTAGGCATATGTGACGCACCCCCAAGCTCCTTGATGGACTCAATTGAAGAAGTCCTAAGGTGAACACAACAGAAGGAGAAGGAATTGAGGCACGTTCTTTGGCTTGTAGCACTTCGGGGGTAGAGGGGCATGTTGGAGCTTCAGGATGGGATTAGGAAGATTGACAAGTAAATCACTTACTCACATAGACCTCCACAAACCAAACAATAGGTTGGTTAATGCATAGTTAGAACACCTTTGGTGCACGAACGAGCCACGAGCAAACATGGATTCATAAGACTCACCATGGCCCAGACTTGAGGGAAGCCACCACCTTCCCCCTTATAGTATACTCTGTGCTTGGCCACGGGACCAACACCCAAATGTCATTTTGTCCCAGAACTCCTAAGTGGGAGTCTCGAAATTCCCAAAATTAGGACTCCCGTGATTTTGGTCTTAATTTTGGGGGCCCATAACTTTGTGTGCAAACCTTCAATTGAGGTGAGGTCCAAAGCAAAGTTGTAGCCCTTGTCGAGAGCTTTTCAACCATATGTGGCACTCCATCTACACGCAAGGAAATAAGGTGATTATTAACTTTAGTGGTCGGGAGTCAAATTGCCAATTTGACTTTCGACCCTTCTTTTGGCCATAACTTGTGTTTTAAGTATCCAAATGGGTCATACGAGCCCATTTTAGACATTTATGTTCCAAGAGCTTTCCAATGATATAAAGAACTTCTTAATCTAATGAGTTTTGACCCTTGTAATCGCCCTCTGAAAATTTGGGAATCCATTGGAACTACAACTCCCAAAGTGGGAGCTCACTTGGGAGTGTGAAGGTTCATTCCCTCACATTCTCTTACATCCCGAGAACATGAGATGTGACTCTTGGGCTTCCCTCTTGGCCCGCACCTTTGCAAACCCTTGCCTTGGTCACGAACCCAAGGTTAGGGTTGTGACATTATGTTTTTTTGGTTAGTTTAGTGATAGGTGCCATAATAGCAACAAATTTTTTGATAAAACATCTGTAAAATTGTGCCATCTCATTGAATACTTCAATTTGTTGTGGATTTTTGGGTGGTGGCATGTTTACTATTGCTTGTATCTGCTATGGATTTGGTAGTTTCCCTTTTTTGGAAATAATAAAACCCAATATCATCCTTGAAAATACCATAAATACACGTTTGTCTAGATTTAGACTAATGCCATATTTTCTACACTTTTGAAAACATAATCTAAGCTTTTGTAGATGATTTTCATGTCACTATACATTATAAAATCATCTAAAAATATCTTCATAAAATTGTCCAAATATTTTTTGAATGTTTTGGTAATGTCTCTTTGATATGTTGGAGGTCCATTTTTCACTCCAAACAACATCACCTTCCATATAAAAGCCCCTTAGTTTATAGCAAATGCAATCTTGTACTTGTTCTTATCTTGAATATCCATCTAAGAAAGAATATGTTTCACACCTTGCTACTGTGTTCAACATTTCATTTGTGAAAGGTAATGAATATGAATCTTTCTTTGTGGCTACATTTAGTTTTTTGAAATGTATATAGATTCTCAATTTGCCATTTTTCTTAGCTACTACTACTATGGGTGACAACCATGTAACCTTTTTTATAGATTGAATAAATCTTAAATTGTATCTATCAATTTTAAATTGTAAATGATGCATAAAAGGCAAGCTATTTGGTTTCAATTACAAACGCAACTTAACATCTAAAAATTCACTTTGCATTTTTTCCTTCATCGATAGCATATGTACTTTCCAGTATAGTCAGCTCATAGAACCGAGAGTAGAGGGACATAAAATTGCTTCACAGTTATTAGTGGGAACCACAAAGATATAGAACTAACTAGAATGTTATTAACCAGAATTATAGCAATGGAAAAGTTATAAGAGAATAGATTGGAAGCTTAGAACACTGTGGGAGCCAGCTAGTGGAGCATATTTTTGTGGAGTTAACAAAAAAATACGAAAAAGAAATTCCAATTTGGAGATTATGTCTTATGGTTTCCCAAAGGAGAAAAAACACATCTTGGCAAATTAAAAAAACCACGATTTGGTCCATTTACGGTACATTATTGCTTACCCAATAATATTATTCTTTTTGTTTTTGTTAACAATTTTGACCCAAACCCAATTTTGGTCAATGTTAATAAGTTGAAACCATACACATATGTGGATCAAACATTGAAAGGGATTCAGAGTTTAGAAGATTATAAGTCTTTATAATCCATAGATGAAAACCACATGGAAGAAACATCTCATGAAGATTCAAAAAAATAAAGAGAATCGAAGACCAGTGCGATTAATTAGATAATAGTATTTTTAAAAACCCTAGTAAATCTGATAAGTCAGCAAATTATGAACAAATACTCAAACCATGGTTTATAGTTTCACAGTTACTAGTTTGTGGGGTAGATAAGTCATTGATTTCAAAACAAGACTATGTTAATATGATGACTTAACATAGGTTAGAAGGAATATGTAGTGTAGACTATACCAAGTCATTAGATTTAGAAATGTCATCAAAATTACTCAGTACCACATCCATAAAATTCTTTGGTCAATAGGTGTTAACTATAGCCCATGTTGATGTCAATATGAATTTAAGCAGGAAACGACAAATGTCAAATAATCTAAAAAAAATACAAATCATTAAAATGATTGCCCTAAAACAAAAAATGAAATGTCACTTCATGAAATGTGGTGATAACATTTCAGAAGGTGGAAAACACCAGAATGATTCTTTGTTTTCATTTTTTACAAACAAATTTTAATCGTTTTTTGTCTCTAAAATGAATGCTGAAAAAAGTTTTGTGGAAAAATTGCAAAGATAGTCTAGAAAAAAGTTATTGAAGTTGAAAGAGGAGCAAGAGAGATTGAAAGAGCAATAGAAATTTGCAAACATTTTGCCTCTACAATCTAGGTCTCCAAAAAGAAGTCCACCTTTTCTTTCTTCAGTTTATTATTCTTCTTTTCAAAAATCCTCTCCAATATCCAAGTATGAGAGAACTTTTGAAGTAATAAAAAAAATGAAAGAGATTGTAAGGAAACATTGAAGAGATATAACTTTAGGAAACCTAGAAAATAGGCAGGTCCTAATGAGCAAGTCGGTCCCATTTCTATTTCAGATTTTGAGGAAGACTAATAGAATGATGATTTGCAACAATAACAACAATCACCATTACATCAAAAAGAGTATACTCATGAGCAGATTCTAGACAAAGTTCATATTCCTAATAAGAAGCACACAAAAATAACAAGTCAGTAAGCAATGGCTACAAATCTGCATGGGAAAAAAATGTGTACTCATCAGGTCATCAGGATGATGAGATTAGGTATGTCTTTATTCCAATAGAGCAAAGTTACAATAACAATCTGAAGAACATTTTGCTTTGGACAAACTTTAGAGAGGAAGAAAAAGCCTAGGCAAACAAAGCTAGAATAGTAGGCATGTTTGAAATTGAGTGGAAGACACCTTGCCACGACATTCTAGTTGAATTTTTGAAGAATTAGAAGTTGGATCTTGAACATAACAAAAATCAAGGTTATGTTGGGGGATGAGCAGATAATAATAAACAAGCATATCTTGGCAAGAGGTTTTTAGAATCTACCATATAGGAGAAACAAAAGCAGACCAAGCATAAATGTCTGATGCTAAAGTAGCAATGGCAAATATAACAGATAGAGTCTTTGACACTTGCAACACCAATGAAAGGTGGGTTGTGAAAAAGATGAGATCAGAGTATGCTAATAGAATTGTTGCCATTTTGCCAATTATTCATCAAAAGGAAAAGGTGCATTATTTTAGCAATAAGTCTGTTATGATGATCTCCTGAGCAGATCATGGAGAGTTTGTTAGTTAAGTTGCAATCATGTATTCACAATTGGTCAAGGAATTGATCAGATGGGAGAAGTGTTAGAAAAATATGATTGAGGGAACAACCAAAAGAGAACAAAAAAGGACGTGTGCCATTTTGCCATAGTCCTAAAAGTTTTGTTTTAGAAGTGGTTTCCATTAGAAGGAGCATAATCAGAGGAGGAGAAGAAACATGCATTCATCCATGTGGATAGATAATCCATAGGTGTTTTTTTGGTTCCTTCCATTCTTTTGGCATGGGATTTGGATGCTCAAGGACTCTTCAAGTTGACTATGTAGTTCAATGTTGCATAAGCCATGATGGAGGTGGGCCAAAATTGACAAAAAATGTTCAAAATCTTGATGGAAGAAATTTGGTTTCCATTTAATTTGATTTTAGGAACCATTAACAAATACAGATCTTGCTGCCCTTGCCCCTCCTCCTACTCCCTCCTTTTTTTTGAACACATTGTCAAAACTATTAGATCATCATCCATTCCTAACCTAGAGTTGTTGAGAATACAAAACTATAAGAGCCTCCAACATTCTCTACTGGCAAATGTTCTGGATAGAATAGCCTTATGCTATAACTCTATTTTGTACAGTGTCTTTCCTAGACTTTTTTAAGATTTCTATGGGTTGCAATATGTATTTTTTTTAAAACATATTTTTGGCAAATTTGAATTTTATTTTTACACACATGAATGGCTAAAGTAGTGAGTTGATTCTATCCTTTAGGTTAAAATGTTTTTTTCATTTTTGAGTGGATGTGATGATGGCTGTTTCATCAAATAGCAAATAATGACTATGAAAAGACAAATGAAACATGAATTTGACAACAATTCATTGCAAAAATGTTTCTTTTCACAAGTTTCAAGACTAACAATAAGATACAGCTTAAAACCCAAAATGAAACTCAAAACATTGAAAATTTTGAACTAGAAAACAAAATTAACTCACACACCAAAACTCTATTTCAATTGGCAGCAATTTTACAAATAAGTAGACCTAGAATTTGGACTAAAGCCAATAGAATATATCTTTCAATGACAATACAATTAACACATATTCTCATAGAAAAAGAAGTACAAAGGATAGTACAACCCTTTTCCAAGGGGCATCCCCTAGACCATGGGTGAGCCAGCAACCACACTCACACTGGTACCATGGTAAAACCCAAAAATCCATTTAAATTGTTTTTAAATATTACAAATATCTTATGCTTCAACTAAATCAGGCTCTTGAGTCCAAAACCTAGCATTTTTCAGGCTAATATGGTGACTAAAAAGCCTCACTCAAAGACTTGAAAGCTGCTGTAAGCATTAGTTCACCCAGGCCCCTCACCTAGACCTTTGTAGGAATAAAGATTTTGTGAATCACAAACATAGACTTAAGAGATAACACAAGTTCATCCCAACAATAATAGTGTGACCACATGCATCCTTCATTCATGTAGTGTTGATGAAACCCTTAGCCCTCCGATTCAAAATGAGCAAAGTGATGAATCTATCTGGATGACTTTTATTTTTGTGGGGGCAATCTAAACCAATGTCATTATTATTGTGTAATGACTACCTTGGCATGAAAAGTAGATGAATCCTGGTGATATTTGCATTTGTACCCTGGCTATTTTCATTTCTACTTTTAGTACTCATGATTTATCATAGCATATTAACTATTTTTAGCCACCCAGAAAAACGTTGATTCAGTATCACCAATCTACCTGTGACTATGCGACCAAGGATTCACCCATGCACCATCCATTGGAAACCCATTGTGACTCAGTTTTGGGTGAACTGCAACTGATTTACCAGGGTTCGACCTTGGTAACCTATTTTGTAAACCCTCCTACTTCCCCCCTCCCACTGCATAGGTAAACGCTCCTAAACCTATGTAATTGGGTGAGTATCATAGGCTACTACATAGGTTTAGGGCTTGACAACCCTTGGCTCTTTGATTGTTGTTCCAATATGAGACCCACTTCTGGTTCTTTGAAAATTTTCAAAACCCTGGAGCTGGCCACAATCATTTGGTTCTGAAAATGTTGAAAGAACCGAAACCAGAGATTCGTTGATTTCTACAAAATTTCCAAAACGCCAACCTGGATGTTAATAACAAAATCTAAAGAACCACGCAACAACGGATGAAACTACCTTTGGAGATTCTGAGAGTAGAATTTATGAGCCCCACAGCAGGTGTGAGAAGAGACAGCCCCATCGTGACTGACTTCACCTCGTGGGTGCAAGGGTGTGACCCAGCAGCCACTACCGCACCACCCTGCTTCCCCGTTTTTAGGACCTGTGGCACACTTTTAGAACCCTCAGCTATGGGGAACAACAACCAAATGAAAAAACTGTCCTGTCCATCCACACATATTCATTCATCCATGGTGATGCGTTAGTGAGTGCTGGTTCACTCTGGCGCTGCCATAGCTGGTTGGTGGCCTTAAATGTGAAGAGGCACTCTAGTCTCCATAGCAATGCCTACTAGCACCACGCATCAATATATGACAAGATCATTGATCTCTTGTTAATGTAAGAATTTTTTTCTTTGCAAGAAACCAGCCCATGAGTGACTGATCACCACAGGTGGCGAATTTTAACTCTTGTTTTCAACACTAGGAGCTGGCCCAATGCTAGCTAGAAGAATTGATGATGGATATGGAATTTGGAAAATGTGTGGTAAAACTAGTAACTAGTTGACAGCTAGACATTTGGGATGGAAAGTATGGTAATAGTGAAGTATTTACAGCAAGCACTCGTAGACAACTAGCTAGGCATTAAGCTGTTGCAGGTTCACAATTGATATATATGTACAAGAAGAAGATTGACACTATGTGGAGCTTGCCTTGCTGTGCTCACAAGGAGTTCTCGTACAACTCTCTGTGTGACATGTGAGAAAGTTCGCAGTTATCCATTGTAGAAAACCCTCTTAGAACCAATGTCAAAGGGAAAATTTGGTCTTTCCCCAGTAGGTGCTTTGCAACCAAGGAGAAAGACCGACTAATTCCCCTTGTAGTCATATGGTAGAGTTGTGCATAAACCCTTCCAGATGAACTTTCCCTGTGAGGTTCGTTGGGGATGTTGCAAAACACACTGTGTTGTACAATTACCTGTTACTTGGAGGTAAAGTTAGACACTTTTCCCACAAGGGCTCCGTGTGGCTGTTGTGTTGTTGTTGATCCTTGAAGAGAGAGAGAGAGAGAGAGAGAGAGAGAGAGAGAGAGAGATGTGGGTTGTAAGCTTGGATCACGCTGTGTAATAAGCAATACGGAAGAACCAAGGGACCGTGAAGATTACCACAAGGGTTGCAAGCAAGAAGTTGCGCACCGCCTTACGCTGCCACAGCAATTGGCGTAACCTGCCTCCGCCCGACGTTCTCGGCAGTCCCGACGCCCCGTTGTTGCCCCCGTCGGCTGTGACCGCTGCAGCATCGAGCCGTGCCTGAGATGATGATCCGGATGCAGCTGCTTCCAGTTGATCCGTGGCCGGCTGCAGGAGATTCTGTACCGTTTGGCCGCAGATTTCGCAGGAGCGGTTGCCGCGAACCTTGAACCACTCCTCCGCGCACGGACGGTGGCAGAGCGCAAGGTCCTGCTTACAAGCGCATCCCAGCTCCATTGGCTCTCCTGTTCCCGGGGCATACAGATCTACATGGCAGACGCGACATATTCTCTCGCAGTCGATATCTGCATCCGCACTACTAGTGTTAAGTGCTTCAGAATGAATTTTTCCGCGCACAGTGGTTAGACCCATCTCGATGTCGGGATCCAAGCCTTGCGGATCCATATTCTTCTGCAGCTGCAGCTTCTTGGGTTGCGAAGGATCGCTAACTGATAGACCTGCATCCGGCCGCGGGTCTTCCGCCGCCCTAGTCTCGGCTTCTGATAAAATCCGGTCGACTTTAGCCGGGTATAACGTCCCAGCTGCACCCATACTGTCAGCTGGCGGACTGTGATCTACACTGCTGCCGAGACGATCAGCAACACTTGCTGCAATAGTACTCGAGCTTTCGCCTCTCTTTCCAAGCTGCTGCTCCGCGTACTGCGAGCCCGTGCTTGAATATTCCGGATCCCCAGGCGCTGCAGTACTCGAGACTCCTAGTGCAGGCTCGACGTCCCCCCGGTTCCGCCTGCAGCTTCCACCTGACGAACCCGACTCCACCAAGTGGTTCAAATCCATACTAGTAGTGCCCCCCGCGTCCTCATTTGCCTGCAGGCCGTGCAGCAGGAAAGGAGCTTTGGGTGAGGCCTGCATCGGTCCTATAAGCAGCTGGTGCGGCGTGGCAGCATCAGCCATGACCCACACAGCTGCAAATGATTGCGCCACTATGTCATGTACCCTGCCCTCGTTCGCTCGCTCACTTGCGAGTTTTTTTGGGAATCTAGTTTCTACCACTGCATCATCTCGGATCGTCCTGCTGCAAGAAAAATGGAAAGCAAAATTCAGCGACAGTATATACGCTTACCGTATGCACAGTAGTGTTTCTTCTTCACAAGCTAGACGAAGCTGCTGCACAATCTGATACCAAAAGTTTCCTAAACATATTGAGTTTGTTGACTAGCTAGCAACTGAAACTTAACTCTAGCTCAGTTTAATAAGCTACTAGAGCAAGGTAGCCCCGGGATCTGATGAATCACAAGGTCCGGAATATTAAGAAAGTCAAAACCAGTACGTCCCCTGCTGCAGGTCAAAGCTAGCAATTGCTTTGCCTAGATTGCTTTGTGCAGGGGCCGCTTTATGAATCTAGCTAGATCTAAGAGCCGGCTCCAGTTAGAACAACTTCCAGATCAGGGCACGGCTCTGGAGGCGAAGAATTTGGAGAGTATGATGAGCATTACATCATCAGACAAACAAACAGACGGATCGAACTCGACAGGGAGGGAGAAAGGGAGCTGGGAGCTGCTTGTGATCAGACTTTGCGCTTTCTTGATCCGGCGCGTGAGTGATTCCCAGCAAGCCAGCTTGCTTGTCGTGCTCGCTCTTGTGCTGGTAGCAGCACCGCCAGATGGCGCACACTCGCCTTTTCGCCCTCCCAAAACGTTAACCCTGGCATTAGCCCAACCCCCCTTAATTTTTCTCTCCAAATCACTAGAATGTGCAGAGGGAACCAGCAGCACCCACGAGCGCACCCTCCAGTCGATGCCGGTTATCACCGCCAGTGTTGGCTGGTTTTTGAGTTTTGATCCAGTTATTGCCGCTCGCTTCTAATACCCTACCAGTCAGTTTTTGAATTTTTGATGGTATTGAAATTTCAAAAATCTAATGACCTACCTGGATGACTCAATTATCATTCAGTAGGTTATCAATCTTTAAATAGTAACACAGAATTTCATTTTTAAATTGTAAAAAAATAATAATTTAAAAAACCTTTTCTCCAGTTAATAACCAGTAGTTATCAACAAATTATTTGATAACCTATCCTTATACATACTTAACGGTTACTACCCAAATTTTGTGATATTGAATATTAAGAACCTGTGGTCTCAAAAAGTAAAAAACCTACCTGATGGTTATAAAAATAACTGGCTAACACTGCTAATTTCTCATCCATTGTGGATGAACCACACAACTCTGAGTTAATATCCAGTTTCACCTCGGTAATATAGCATGATCAATTTTTCTACTATTCTCTTTGACCTTTCCTCTCTGACCTGTAGCAAAATTTGGCTAATTCCACTTGTGGATGATTTCCAATGTGGTTACATTACAAAATCGAGATATATATATATGACCTATACAAAGGAAGTTTCAAGAAAATATAATGGCCCAAATGCACTATATTTCTAGAAAAGAATCTTAATTGCCATATAATTGGCCTAGAGTACAGAAGGATACTCATATTTGGCTTGTATCCAAAATTTACTAAATTCTCTTCAGGATGGTTGCGACTTTGACTGGGTTCAAAAATTGAGACCAAAAACAATGAGCGGCAGGAGACATTATTAGTATTACTACTTTACTTTGCAGTAGAAGTCTAATTAGGGTCCTAGGCAAGGGTGAACCAGCACCCACACTTCACCTTTGTGAGTGAGGCTTCATTTGGTAGCTATGTTTACCACGGAAATTCTTAAAATGTGGACTGGAAATATCCTGATTTAGTTTAGGATGTTTATAACGTTTAAAAGCAACCCAACAAAATTAATGCAGTCTTATTTTTTGTTTTTGGGAACAAACAGAAAAATAACCATTGCCAAGAAAGAAGAGAATAACCACCAGACCAGAGACCAAGGGCGCATGGGATTCTTTTTTTCTTTTTAATTTTTTTTACAAAAAACTGTGGTACGAATGTGTCTGCTGGTTTGCCAAAGTCTCCCCAAAAAAATAAAATAAAACTGAGGAGGGGTCCTATTCCGCATGCGTCTGCACACAATACGTGACTGATAGTGGGGACGGCTGACTCCCTACTTCAGAACTGCAAGGAAATCAGGAAAAAAGCCAAGTTTCTAGCTACTGGCTCCTTTCAGAGCCACTTTCATCTTGCCCATTTTGGGCTTTTATTTGTTTCTTATTTCCTTTTTGCTTGTGTTCACTTTTCATTAAAGTTATCCATAAAGTCACTCTGTTTTTGGTCCTTAGTTTGATCCTCTAGTCCCTTTTTCATCCCGAATTTGAGTGTGACCTTCATAAAGTGAGTGAAACTGGTACCATTGCATAAAATTGCGTTCTTCGTTTTGTGTTCTTTTTGGGGAGCAGGAACCAGTAAATTGGTACTGATGGAACTAGTGTAGCCAAAAAACAAAAGAGTACTTGCTAACGGCCAGAAGTTGTGAATTTGACATTTCAACACCAGGAAATCTGAGCAAAACAGTCTTACAGAGATTACTTTTTTTTACTGGTTCATACTGTGGTCAAATGTTTTGGATTCACTCTAAGGGGCTATTATAGTTTTTTTCATGGCACCTCAATCTATTATGGTTTTCTTCATGGCATGTAAATCCCAAACTTTCTAAACACAAATCCTGCCATAAAACATCACAAGTACAAGTTCACAAATTTACAATGTGCTACCCACATTCCAGAAGCCTTGACAAATGAGACAATTCCCTTGAAAACCCCAAATTTGCAAGATTCACCTTATCAACTCGCCCATGATGTACAAGGAAACAGAATTCACCTAAAGCACCTATGCAGATAGGTACTCACTTCTACAACCATTCTTTTACAACCTCATATAAGTGCTTGATTTCATAAGTATATCAAACTTGAAGAAGAGAATGCCATTATAATTAGCTTCTTCAAATCCACTAGTGTTCATATCATCTCCATATGAACACTATCCAAATGACCTACTTCTACACCTTGTTTTACTTCTTCATGCATAGTGGAGATTTAGAAGAAATCAAATGAAGTGAGAGTGGAGGACAATTGAACATTCATCTCACACACCATACTCACCAACTCCAAAACAAAGAACATAAAGAAAAAAAATAGCTTCATGAATCACACTCCCAATGTTGTTCAATAGTCCCACAACAACACCTTTCAATCCTTGCTAAAGATCTCCTAACATGCCTTACCAAAATCTAACTATCCAATCATCAGTCTCCCATTTTTTTTCTCTGCTAAAAACTAAATTACACAAGAAATAAATATCAGCTAAGCACACCACACATGAATTCTTAACAACCCAGCTAAAACTGCATCACCATTCAACATTGCAACCATTGTTGTTGCAATTTGCAAAACATAAACATAACAAAAAAAAATTAAAAACATTTAAAGAAGGAAACCTAATTTCCTTCACTACGAAATCTACATCCTCCTAATAATGACCCATCAAAAGCATTGCACTTTTAGGTTTCTTCATCCTTGATTGGTTCATTTTAGGTTACACTAGCGAGTTGACAATCACTTAGACTAGTTCAGTTTGCTTGGAGTTCAAATTTCAGAATCAAAGAACCATCAGTTCTGGTTTTTTGACAAAAATTCAGAAATATAGAACTGTCATCTTCATGTATGTGAATATATAGTGAGTCATGAGTTGTGACACCCAATCACCAGTATTGGGAAATCAAAATCTGGTTAGGTCACTAAAGCTTCAAAAATCCAAATTGGCGATAAATACTAATTCATAAATTCTTGAAAGTACACGTAGGTGTTTGTATTATAAGAATCATGTACCTAGTACTACCTAGTAGTAGATGCACATTAATTTCTTGGAACACGAATTCGAGTAACAGGTTCTTCATCTGGGTCTTCTTGTCATAAGCGCCTTCAATGAAGCTTACCGCTTGGATCAAATTATGTTTGATCCGGTATATGTGTAGCAGTTGGCGGAGGGGATGGATGCTTCCGTTTAGCCTTCTGCAAGTCTGAATGTTAAATAATTTTGTAGAATTTCAATTGTGGATGAAAAATGGGCACTGGTGGATTCATCATGAAAAAGCAAAAGCTAATTATGCATACTGTACCTACTACCAATGTTCGGCACTTTTTTGTCACATATTTGTTTATTTTAAAAGACAAGTTTCAAAAAGTTTCAAATTGAAATTTTCAGCAGTTGAAGAATAAGTCTACCGTTGCACATTTGTCATAGTAATCCAATGGTTTTCAATATTCAACAATTTTGACAAATATCAGTAAAACTTTCTCTTTCTTCAACTATAGCTTTTCCAAATTATTTTGTCCCATACAGTAGTAGTAAGAATGGAATCATTTTTTTATTTGATCAATGAATTGCAAGCTTATATGATGTTGATGGATCAATTTCAAAAACCATTGATGAAAAATGTATGTTCATGAACAAATTTCATCCATGAGCAATGAACTAAGTTATATCAACTACCAAACAATTTTACATATGTTTTATGCTTTATGGTGGATGTCATTCATGATAAAAATATGTATTATGCAAGCAAAATAATGATGAATGAATGTTATTCATTATGAATGAAAAGTTGATGTGCATGAATGAATGAATTTCAGAACATTGAACTAAACACATTAGTCATCATATGGAATATTTTACAAATTATATACACAATACAGATATTCATAAACTGGCCTCCTTTTGGGCCCTTCTTTCATCCCTCAACCCTTCTTTCAACCTTTAACTGTCATTTGTAAAGTAATGGAATTTTATTAAATATGGGTATAAAATGCTAAAATTCGAGATAAATGCATGAGGTTCAAAAATATTTTTAGTTGCAACACATAACAATAACAAGAGATTGTTTGAAGGCAATCAAGAAAAAAAGGGTAGATGAAACTTAGATTTGACCAAATATGGTATTAATATGAATTTCAATCCCCATTGAAACCTAGTGTATTTTTTTTTCACTATTTTTTAGAAATATCATCCCCTTATGACCAAACAAGGAATATTGGTGTTGGGTTTCATTAATTTGCAAATATCTCTAATACATAAATCTTCTATAAGGATTCATAATGATGTAGCTCCCAAAATGAAATGGTCACCAGGTTTTGATGGTAGGTGCCTACCAAGTGCTTACATGATTTGAACTAATTAATATTGTAGGGTTTCGCACCCAACTACTTTAAGGTTTTGTGCCCGACTGCTTTAGGGTTTGGCACTCAACTGTTTCTCTCTACTAGAAGGCATTCCTTGTTTTGCCCTATGTGTTTCCTTATTATCTTGTTCTATCGGCTATCCTTTGCGGCAACATTGTTCACTTTTTACTACAAGCTCAAACTTCATCACACTATAAATGCCCTACACTTACATTTTCAAACTCCTTTCAACATTTCCTCTCAAGCACATTACATTGAACATTTTTTTGTGTTCATTTTATAACTTGTTTATTTGAACACCAAATATTTCGTTCGAATGATTTGTTTTTTTCTCTTCATATTTTTAGGCAACTTATCTTTGATTTGCACGTATATTTAATGAGGTTTTTTTCATCTTGTAGATTAGAAGATATAATCTTTCAAGGTTATGGGTTCGAAAAAGAACAAGGACTAAAAAAGGAGGATCATTTGGCTAGGTCATGCTATTAGGGCAAGGCTTTTATTGTAGCTTGAAACTATTACACTAGAACCTGAAATTGTTGTTAACTGGCAAGTTGAAGTTGACATTACAAGTGTAGTAAAGAAAGTTGCCTAGAATGCAAAGCAAGTGAGATCTCATGCAAAGAAAGAAGAAGAATTGCACATGTAATTTATGTTAGATGCATTGGGTGGTTCTGTCCACAAATGTTCACAATGTTATTTCTTGGTGGATAACTCAAACCCGCGTTAACCCAAATAAGACCGATGTCACACGACTTCAAATTGGCCTTAATTAATATGAAATGAAGCCAACACATTATTTGATGGAAACCCAAGTACAAGGAATTTTCCTTGTTGAAAATTTTTAGTTTAATTTACTTAGATCAAATTCTTAAAAAATTGGTGACCACTATTGAAATTTGAAATTGCATCTGATGAAAAACTAAAATGAATACATTTTTTTAAATTAATGTTTAATGATGTGGTAATTGAATGATCCAATAGTTATAAAGGTGAAGTTTCATATGTGAAGTCATGGAAGTTTTTGTTGGATCACACCTTTCAAATTGAATCACAATCATAGTTTTCAAATTTGAATTTGGAATTATGATCATTATTACATGTCTTTTCAAAATTGTTGTGTGCTCAAAAATACAATTTAGATTGTAGGTTGGATTTTAATGTGTGCTTTGAGGGTATAATGTTAATTCATATTGGACTTATGTGTTGTCAAGATGACATTTAAACTACTACTAAAGTAATATGTGTTGTAGGTAACAAGAATATGGACTATGTGTGTGCTTGATGGATTTTATGTTTGCATGGTGGGTACTCCATTGACATTATGTATGGTTTAAAAATGATTAATGGACTTATATGTGCCATGAAAATGTTTTGTGAATTGTTAGTCAGACTCATGTGTGTTTCAAAACATTGTGTGGACATTACGTGGACATTGAATGGACTTATGGGCAATTGAAAGATGTTTTGTGGACTATATGGTGGACTTTTGTGTGCCACAAGGATATTTTATGGACTTCTATGTATTTCAAAAATGTTTTATGGATTATATGTTGTGAGGTGACTTTTCGTCCCTTTATTCCCAGTTTTATGAGGTGATTATACTCAGAGGTACATATGTTATTGGTGAAGGAAAAATGCAAAGTGTATATCTAAATATTAAATTGCGTTTGTAATTAAAAACAAATAGTTTGCCTCTTATGCATCATTTATGATTTGGAATTGATAAATATATTTTCATTTCAAAGTTCAAACTCTCCAAATCCTAAAATTTTATGTTAAACTATCACCCATTTAAATCAACATCTAAGGAGCCAACATAATGTTCAATTTAAGAACAAACCTCTAGTCATTCAAAACATTATTGTCATCACATATGTTATCCAAATCTAGCTTGCATTAGTTCATTGGAAAGTTAGTTAAAAATCATTCATGCTTACCAAATTTCAAGCCTTGCACCTAAATCAGTAAAAAGTTGTGCCATAAAACCCCAAAAGGTTTTACGAAAACAAAAAGTTCAACTTGACAATAGACTTCTAGTCACTTTAAACAGTATTACCATCACATCCTTTATGCAAATTTAGCTTGCATTAATTCATTGGAAAATTAATTAGAAGGCGCACCTATTCACCAAATTTCGAACTCTAAACCCTAGACCAAGAAAAAATTATGCTACAAAACCCAAAAGGTTTTATGAAATTTCTCTAAGATTTCAACCTCCAAATCTACCCCTACTCATTTCCATTCTTTGAAAGGTACTATTATCATTCAATATATTTTCCTTCTTTCCACCATCTACTGAGACTAATCATTTTTCTCTTCCCAAGGAAAGTTGTAAGAACAAGTTTTCAAAAATTCAAATTGAAAATCACATCCAGAAGGAGAAACAAATGATCCAAATTTGCGGCTTTAAAGATAAGAAGAAAAAAGGAAATGAAACAAGACCACAACTTGGTGGCCAATGGAAGGTTTTAAGCTTGGTGGCCAATAAAAAGTTCCAAGTTTGGGGGCCCTTGAAATGAATGTAATGCTTGGAGGTTAATGGGTAAGCATTTTGCTTGGTGGCCAATGGAAGGTTCCAAGCTTAGTGGCTCTTAGAATGTTCCATGTTTACTTACCTTTGGAAGGAGTAGGGAAACATCATTTTCACCTCCTTCCACTTTTCACCCCATAAAATTTTATTTAAAGCTTTTTTTCATTGATTTTAAGGTTTTGTTTTACCATGGTTCTAAACCATTATTTCGCATCTTTCTTTACTTTTCCTTGACCTATAAATTACAATCACACATTTCGAGGTACCAAATCTTTCACACATTCATTGCCAAATTGATTTTGATTAAAGATTTTTTTCCTTTCTTTGAATTCATGGCATAATGCATGACTATGTCTTACAGGCCTTAAACCACACAAATGAATGAAGAACTATTTTGAGAGTCATCCTTAGATTTCACACTGACTCGACACCTTCATAATGAACATTTCAAACTGCGAAAAGTGCCCTCGTTGTGAAGTTGAACCCCTTTGAGTTTGGAATATCGAATTTTTCCAAATTTTCGTACTTTAATGATTTTATTGCAAGTTGATGCCACTTTTAACGATGAATTTGAAATTGTCTACAAAGGTTTTTACAAAACTGAAAACACCTTCATTTTTGCATGGTCTTCAATTCCCAGCGTTGGAAACTATCATTGGTTGCGGAGTTTGATTCATCAACTGCTTCCTAATAACAAGGTAAATAAATTATTTAATTTGCACCATTTGACGCATCTTAGATTTCCTGCAGTTATGAATTACCATTATGGCATAACCTAGGACTCACCATGTACTTATAGTTCCTTCTTGAACTTTTCCATAATTTGAATAAAACTTCATTCGTCATGAAATCCATGTCGTAATTGCCACCCTATCACCCTATTCATTTTTAATTGTTATGTTGTTTTGAATTAATCCTACAGGCTTATAATGTTTGAAGATTATTTTATATCCATTGAACCCTTCATTAACATTTCTTAACTACTTCAAGAATCTCAAATCATCCTTGCTTACATAACTATCCACTAAATATCAAAATGAAACCAACATTTTGCTGAACATTACAAATTTTATTGTTTATTTTTAACCCCAACCCTCTACAAACCTCTCACCCCAATCATGTAATTGAAATTTTAAAACTATGATTACCAACTTTTGTTGAAGAAAATAATCAAATTTTGAAACAAAAACAACCCCCCATGCAACCATGTGCACCCATCATTCCTCATTCTAACGTGAAATCGCTAAAAACCTTTAATAGCCTTATCATACCCCAATATCCCTGATGCAATTCTTGAAAATTGAGACTATTGCATATGGCTATGTCAATATGGTTCACATATGTTGGACTAATATGTGTTTAAAGGTACTTTGTGGGACTAATGTACTTGAAGGATGTCATGTTGGTATTCTGGATGTTCTATGGACTACATCTTGGATTATAGTGTAATTTGAAGGTGCCTTATACATTTGTATATGATTTACATTTATGGATTTCATGTTGGACCATTATTGAAGTTCTGTAAAATAATTTGAATTAATTTGTTGTTCTTTTCAAGATGGGAATATCATGACATGTTTAGGTACAAATTGTAGTGAAAAAGTTTAAATTGAATTACATATTGTTATCAGAAAGTTGTGGTATATATTAGAGTAAGTTCCATGAAGTCTTTAAAGAAATTTGGTGCACGTACATCTCACCAAGCTAATGAACTTGAATAATAATGGGAATAAATCAAGAACATATTAAAATTGTTTCATTTTTATGTGCAGACTAGATTTGTTGCTAGCTTCTGTGTTGTTCACCCATGTGTCAATATTGGGCAATGTGTGTTTGAAAGACTTAAGCCATTCTTTGTGCGGAGGATGAAAGATTAGAACACATGTTGCATATATCATGTTGAAATTGATGAATTATGGACAACTTTTAACAATATGCAAAAAGTTACCGATGGTTTTAATTATACATGCGATTGCCAAATTTGTGTTTTTTACTTTTGATGCTTATTGCAAGGTTAATGGTGAAGTTTTTTCTGGAGTCACCCAAATATGGGAAAGCATTGTGTGCAAGAAAGATGAGGTTATGCAAAGGCATAAATGTGATTGTTTATTTGGTGAATGTGATAAGTGTGGTGTCAATATATTACCACTATGTCCCAAGGAAATTGAAGGATCTAATGACTATGTGGTCACTTGGAGGCAATTTGTTCTTGAATAAACTATGTCAATGGCACGTAAACCACAAAAGAAACTAAACCTTATACACAAGGTTATTCCTATTGATGAACTTATTACATATTTGAAACCTAAGCTTCAATATTTTGTGCACCATAACTTTGTTGCTAATTAATAGGACATGCAGTTTAAATTATGTTTAAAATTTGTGTAGTTAGGGTCCATTGTATCTATGATTGACTTTGTAAAGAATTATTCCTTTGCAATTTAGAATGAGGTATAATTGATGCATTGGCACTCTTATCAAAATTCAATTTTGGTCCACATTACTTATCGTCTTAACCCTAATTGGGACCCAAATGATGCAGATTCATATTTGATTACCAAGTATCACTTTTATATAAGTGACGACCACAAGCACAATTCATATTTTGTGCAACATTGCTTGCAAAAACATTAAACTCACATGGTTTACGAAGGATATGCTTCTTCTACTCAGTTTGTTTGGTCGATTGATTGTGTAAGCCAATTTAAATCCCATGAAACTTGGTATTTTGTGGGATGTTATCTTAATTTAACATGTGGGTGTGTGAAAATTTGATCCTTTTTTGGGATTGGTCATGGGAAATGAACCCATGATGGAACTAGGGGTGTCATCAAGTAATTTTTACAACAAGAACAACTAAATGTTCATGGTGTGCCCTTAAGAAATGTAGCAAATGTGGTAAATTTTATGCGAGATAAATTGTTTGAAAGGCCAACGACCTCTTACACTAGCCACTGTAAGCCAATGAAAAGGGTGTTTTGGCTCATAAATCATGATGACGTTGATTGAAACACTACTTATACTTGTGGTCCAATTCTTGGCGCACAAAAGTTGCACTCTGTATGTGCCTTGAATCAATATGATGTGACTAAACTAATGGAGAGGGACTTGGCATGTTTTTGTTGCTTTTGCATGGAAAGAAAGTGGTTTGCATGTTTATATGCTCAATGGATAGGGGAATGGAAGCTAGAAACTTTGAAGCCTATTGATATTCACTTTGCACAATTTATCATGGAAGAAGAAAATGTTCATGATTGGGATTATGGTGAGGATGGAAATGCACTTGCTGCGTGTTTAGAAATTGGAGATAACTATGTTATCAATATAGCTATCGATAATGACGAAAGCCAAAAGTTTTGGATTATCAAATGCTCAAAACCTCTTCATAAAGTTAAGGAAAACTTTATTGATGCATGGGGTTCATCATATGAGGTCGAAAATAATATAGTTGTAGGTACCTATTACCAAAAGTGGGGCACATATGAATCATCTTATGTTATTATGTTGGAGACATCTTAGGTTGTGTTTATTTATTCTCATCTAATAGAAACTATCAAATTCCCAATGCTCCTAAAACACCATCATATCAAAGGTAATGATCTTGTATATGAATTGCCTCCTTACATATTATAGATGGCATAAGGTTTGTTTTGGATGTTCTAGTTATTGATGATTGACAGGCACAATAGTTACATCGCCACTAATGGACAAATAATTAGATGCAAGAGACTTTTGATGGCCGGTTTCTCAAGGTAGGTAAATGTTTCAATATTTTTACATTTCATGTTGGTTTATAATTAATGTTACATTTTAGACCCCAATTTGAGAATATATTTCAAATTAAAATAAGGTCTTCCTTTGGAGATTCATACTTAATTTCTAAAAATAGTTTGCATACGTTGTTGAGCTAGAATGATATAGTTAGAAAATATTTTGATGGGTTTGGGTGTTCATGTGGTGTAGATATGTGAATTGGGTTTTTGTTGGGAGCAAGTTTAGTGCCTAATTTTCTATTGCTTGAAATTTTACTTCCAACATTCGATCCGAAGCTATTGCCCCTTCTTTTGGAATCCATAAAATATCTTAGATTGATTTATTATAGATAGTATATATGTAGTAAATCCAAGTTGAATAGCTTGGAACCCTAGCAAAGAATGTTGTTGGACTTTTTGTGTGAAAAAGTTGACAAGTTGAAAGGAGAAAATCGATTGCCACATTTGCTACTATATGGTCCACTAAGCAGAGGTAAAACATCAACTATTCTCGTTGTTGCCTTGCAAGCTCTATGGATCTTAGTGCCAAAACATGATTTTGGAATTGAATGCATTTGATGACAGAAAACTAACTTGGAAATTATAAACAAAATCTATAAACTTTGACATTTTCTGAAAACACAAAGTATAACTTGATCAAAACAACAATGTGCATGGAGATATAACAACTTTGAAAGATGTCTTGTGTTGTGTTTACAACCTAATTGTTGCAAACTAACTCTACTTTTTATGCAATTGGTCCAGCAGTAAACTCCTCCACAAAAGTGAAACAATGGAAATTCAAATAGTTACATGACCACCTAGCAACATGATTGGACTTCAGCTTCTCCAAGTTTGTGTTTATAAGCCCTCTCTTTCTTTCTATTGGTTTGTTGCTTGGAACAAAACATTTTTCATCATTGTTGGTAATAACATCTTGGTGGTTAGAGCTTTTGGCTACTTCAAAAACTATTTTGTGGGTTCAAATCACATCAGCAAGTACATGTTTTACCCATTTTATACAACAACTACTCATGCACTAGATGCACACTTTTTAAGGGGGCCATCCAAAGACTAATAGGGAGAAAGTTTTGTGCATTGGGTTCATGTCAAGTGGTTCTATAAACTATCCATTCTAGAAATGTCACCTTGAAGAATGGAATGCATGGGAAAAAAGGAACATGATTTGGTCAAGTTGATGAATGCAATGCATGATCACAAAATCTTCTTTAAATCATTTCTTAAGCACAAAAGTCCATTTTGTTGTGCTCAATGTTGGATTGAATCTGAAGGTGCATAACATTTAAATGTAAACATTGAATTGTAATGTTGAATACAAAACATCTCACAAAAACATCAAGAAGTAATGCAAGTAAGGTGTGTGAACCTATTACAAGAAGCAAAATTAGACTACAACTTTTTATGTACATATGAGTTCCCATCAATAAGCCATAGTCTCGAGGGGCATTGTTCATAATAGGAATATATGTGGTTAACCCATTCCCTTCACAAGTATTTTCCATTGATTTATTTAAATACATTGTTCTAATGATCACACATTATGGGTATCGATTCACACAATTGTATTGATGTGTAGCTTTATGTGTGGGAAGCTCTAGATGTGTTGCTTTTATCTAAGAATTTCATTAGGTTCACACATCCTGAAGTTTTCAAACTATACAAAAGAAAACTATTTATAGATAAAGGTATCTATCATTCTTATGTAGTAGAAATTGCTTTAGAATACAATTGACTTGTTTGAAAATATTTGGGGATTATTCATCTATTAATTTTCTTGTGGTCACTACATATTCAAAACTTAGATGTGGCCCTCAAATTGTTGCTTTTTTATTTGGTCATTATTTAGAGTGTTGTCTATTTGAAGCTTATCTGACTTGGGTAATAATGATTCATAAGTGTTCCACTTATGGTTGTGGTGAGTTGATGTTTTATTGCTTGCTTTTCTTTTTATTAAAAGTTAAAGTTTGATATTTGGCCTTGTAATTTGATGGTTGTTTGGTTGCTCAATCTTCCTTTCATTGAAAATTGTGGAATACAATAATATGTCAATGGTATACAAAGTGATTTGCTACAAATATAACTCCCTCAGCACCAAAGGAGGTTGTGAGCCTTCATCAAGGTTCTATTGAAGAACATTTTGATGGTGCATGTGGGTCTATTTGCTTCAAAGAGAACTTAACAACATTTTACCCTACAAGAAAATTCAAGGTAAATATGTGTTGTTGATATGGGGTTGACCAATGGTATGTTGGAATAGATCATGAAGAGAATTTCTTTAAGTAAATCTTCAATTAACAAATGATTTGCCATTCAATTTAAAGGACCTAAAACTTCTATTTTGGAAATTTTTGAAAAAGGCAAGATTTACTTTTGCTTTAGAATTGTTGTTAATGAATTAGGTGGAGGGGGAACAATTGCCAAGTACTCTTTAACTTAGGGATTTTTCCTTCACAATAGTAAGGTTGTGTTGGCCACAAATTCACCCCACAAGTGATAGGACATGAATTAACCATAAATGGGCCCTCCTATTTCACAAGTGGGTGTTGCATCTATAAGCATTATGTTATTAACCATTTTAATTGATTGACACTATCATTTTCTAAATGAAATTCACATTGTTTGACAATTTTTTGGGTTTCAATAATTCCAATAATGTTTGTGTGGAGAAATGCAATATTCATTGGTAATTAGCCAGGATGGTATTTCCCTCTTTAATACCCATAGAGGTGGTAGAAAATGGCCTCCTATGTTGAATCTTTGCAGCTCAAGCTTTAGATTGAGTCTAAAGGAAAGTGTGTTTAAATCGTCTTCCTTTTACAATTATCCCTCATCTAAATGTCTACCTTGTTGGAATCACTTGCTTATGCTTCCTATCATAGTGGTGAATGATCTTATTTTTTTATGGATTTGTATGCTATGGTTGGGAGCTTTGTATTAAAGCCATTAACACTAAGCTAGCCATTGTCTGGAAATGGGCAATGCCCATTATTGGGATTATCTCCAATAGCCATGTGTATGGCTCCCAATCTTGCATCTATGACACATTCAGGTCTCAAGAATGAGTAAACACAAACCTTCTATCTTCCTGCATGATCTAACATGAATGTATGTCTTAAACCTTCTTTTGCTATAAAATTGGTTTAGCAGATCACTTTTCTTCTTCAAACAAAGTTGTTTCAAGTCCTACCACAAACATACTTGCAAATTTGCTTTTGGTATGACACATGCTTAGAAAACCAAACTTAATGTACAGTTGCATGAGATCACGCAATCCTTGTGCATGTTTTGTTTTGTGATTTGGTTCATGTGATATCCTTTTAGTTGTGATACAAGTAGGCTATGTAGGATGATTAGTAATCCTATCCAAATGCCACCACTAAAAGAAAAACACGTATTTTCGACTTGTCACTACAACTAAATTTTAGTCACAAGTAACATTTGCAACTAAAATCCCCTTAGTCATCTTAGACAAGTTACATGCAACATTAGTCACAAATAACGATGGGTATTGGATGAAAGAAAAAGTCAATAAATACAAGTTCATCCTTTAACTTCATTGATGTATTGTCACATGCAATTAAGATGTGACTATTTTGATCACTATTGAAGGCAAATGATGTGTTGTCACATGTCTTAATATTTAATTATTTAAACTTAAATATTTTATTTTTTTTGAAATAATCAACATTCAATTCAAATGTTTGGATGATTTTATATTATGACACATGGCCCAAGGTAAATATGTCACATGGCACTTTTAAATGAATTTAATAAAAAAATTCATATTAAATAGGTAAATACATAAATAGGTGCCATAAACTTAAGCTACATACCTACTTAGGTGAAAAGGTAACTAGGTCCTACCTTCCTAGGCTAAATACCTATTCATATAGGTAGGTACACAGGTCAACCTAGGTGAGTAGTTCAAATTAAGTACCTACCTAACTAAGTAGATAAGTAGGTTGGGGAAATAGGTAGTTTAGAATTGTGCATAATTTTTCTTTTCATTCTAGGTTAAGCCTTTCTATTGGATCATCCCATGTGCACAAATTTCATAATGTGAAATTAAATGATGACACCCCTTATTTATATAATGTTCAAAATAGGAATGGAAAACAAACAATATGGGATAAATTTCAATGTTAGAACTTCTTCACAAAACAAAGTTGTAACTCTAAAACTTTCCAGATGCATTTTGTTTTAAATTTTTCGATTTTTAAATAATTCAAGTACATGTTTCATTAATTAATTAAATAATCATTTAACTAATAATGATTAAACTTAACATATATTTAAAATATAAAGCATACACTACAAATATTAAATATTCATTATCAACTACTTAAATAACTAATAATTTTTAATATTTAAATAATTACCTATGTAATTATTCACAAATAGTCAATATATAATTCATAGTTAAATAAATAACTAAAATATTTAAAAATATTTCCTTACTTTTAAAAATCAGGTGGATTTATAGAAATTTTAATTAATGTAGATTTTAATTAATTAATTAATTATTATTATTATAAATATTTATTTTCAAATTATACATAATGAATTAACAATTGTTATTAGAAAAACAATTCCTACAGAATTCTTTATTTTTCATGTAATATTAAACTAATTACAATAATTAAAATATTATTACATTTATTATTTTCAAAAAATTTATCAGTCAAATAAATTTTTTTTTTTCTATTCGTAATTATCAACTATAAATATAATAATCTGCTGAACATACTTTACTTTTTCTAATTATTGTAAAATTACTACAAAACCATTTATCATAACTAAATACCTACATAATTTAAAAAATAAAACATAAAATTACTATGTAATAATTCCTACAATTACAATCTTACACTGATTATTTTAACTACATTATAATTTTTCCAAATTTTTAATTCAGATTTATAGTTATAAATTACAGATGTGAATAATTATGCATAAAAAATAATTAATTTTTATCTGAAGTAATTACAATGATTTTAAAATAATGTAACATTAATTACAACAATTGATTTCTTTTCTCGTAAGAATAAAAATTATGTAATATGAAAATCTATGATGTAACAATAATTATTTAGAATAACTTAGAATTAATAAATATGATCATTTATAATTATTTATAAAAGTGTTCTATTATGGACAAATAGTTACAAGAAATAAATATTTCAATTTATTATATCACAATCCATGTAGTTAAGGTCATAACACTAGTTATTTTTATTAAATATTTATTCTAAAAAACTTAAATAAGAACTAGAGTTATAAATGATATATTATAGATTATGAATAAATATGTTCATTTTTAAATTAATTACTCAAGTATTACAATTCTAATTTAAAAATAAATTAAGTAATGACAATGATTTTCAATGATTTTATGTTATTATAAAAGAATAATTATTAATATAAAAGTTTACATTTTTGTATTAACAATTTACTGTAAAGAAGTAAATAATGACTAATACATACAATTATTTACTGTATTTTTTAAAAACACAGTAATTACATCAACTTTGTTCATTATTTTTAAATTATTATATGTTTTTCAAAGACGAATCTGATTATAGTATTATCATTTATTTATTTATTTATTTAATAATTGAAATTATAAATATGAAGTATTTAGTTTTTAAAATCTAATAACATAATTTAAATGAACCTGGATTAATTATTTATTATAATTTTTTTCATTTTTTTCATTTTTAAAGTTAATAATAAGTATAAATTATAAATATTTAACATTAAAAATGATAATAATTGAATTATTTTTGTAGCTAGTTGGTGGCCAAGGTTAGCTAGTTTATTTTTATTATTAATATTATCACTTCATTCATTATAATTATTTATGAAATATTAAAATAAATATTTGATGTTTTTAATAAGTATTTTTTGGCCTTGAAAATAATTTCTGCAACTGTATAATAATTTATTAAATTTCCTACTAATTATTACAGTCTTTTTTTGAAAAACATAATAATAAAGTGAAACAAAATTGTATTTCAATAATTGATTATAATCATTCATTAATTATTAATTTAAAAAAAATTAAAACTATATATTATTCTTTTTAGTAATTATTATAATGTAGTAATACTTCATAATTGATTACTTATAATCATAATAATAATGTAATTTGTAGCTAACCTAGGTTAGTTGTTTTGTTATTATTACATATATTGTTATGTCACTTGACATGGCTATTATCATTTTAAATTTTTTTAATAAATAAAATTTTAATTATTAATAAATATATTAGTCGTGTGTTTTATCTTTCAAATTCCTCAAGTAGATGTACTAGCAAAGATCCTCAACATTAATTAGCAATAAATGGCAACTATCCTAGTGGATTAGTGGATCCTTTTTGGAATCTTGATTAATTATAACAACCCAATGGAACACACTTTTTTAATTTAATGCCTTTTACCTTTGTTTTTTCGAAATATGGCAAATGTTTTTAAAAAATTCTCAAAAATCCCTTTGTTAGTTTCACTAGCCCTTTTTTTTTGTTGCTAGGTGGTGAAAATTCACCACAAAAAAAATCCTTGCATTAATCCTTTGAAAAGGATTTTATAATAGTATAATAATTTATAAATATTTATTTAGTAATTAGTTCAATAATTTTTTAAATAAATACATAGATATTGAAATATAATAAAATTATTATTGGAAGTATTAATCAACTAGGTTACCTAGTTTGTTGGTTGCATTTTTATTATTATGTCAATTTTTCTAACTCTTATAAATTATAAATATCTAATAATAGTAATAATAATAATTTAGTATGCATAATGGTTTTAATTCTAATAAATATATTATTATTTTCCTTATCATATTGATGTCATGATCTTCATCATTATGTAATAAGATAATTTTATTCTCTTAAAATTTTCATCAAAGATAATATTAAAATTTGGATTTTTATTATATGTAATTAATATATTTATAATATAATTATAATGATAAATTTCATTTGTAATAATGTTGAGTATAATTCTAATGATGATGATTTCATCGGAGCTGGCTTAGGTGGGATGGGCTATAATCATATGTCATACAAAAAGATAATTTCAAACAACAAATTTATTGGAGGCTGATTCCAAATTGGGATTTTTTTTAAATAAACATTTTACAAGTTGTAATATTTCAAAATGTCCTTATTCTTAAGATATTGAAACATAAACAAATTACTTTTTTTCTTTCAATGTCTTTCAAACTCTTTGTGTTGTTTAAAAAAAAATTGAATGTTTGTGTTTTTCCAATTTCATACACATGTTTACATGTAATTTCATACAAATGTAAATATGTGTTATTTCATTTGAATATGTTGAGATTATGTCAAGAGATTAACATTTTTATTTCTTTGAAATTAAATTAGTTTCCAATTTAAAATTTTCCCTTAAATTTCTATTTCAAGGATTTAATCCCCACTTTTTTAGCTGATTTAATCTTTATCCACCTTAATTGCATTCAAAATTCAATGAATTAAAAACAAGGGTGGTTGATTGAATCTCCCCTTGGATGATAATTAGGGGTCAAAACATGTTAAAATAAGCCAAAAAAGTAATCCACTAAGGCTTTAAAACATAAATGTGTGAAATAAAGTTTTAATAATAATTGACACCTATTGATATTTAAAATTTGAATCACATGAGGTTATTAAATGTGTCATGGAGAGGTTTTTAAAAGTCAAAAATATTGTGTCCAATTTTTTTAAGTCTATTTTCACTTAACTTTCCAAAAACTACACTAAAATGCATAACCTACAAAAAGGTCACCTTTGCTGCATTGTTTTATGACCCAAAAACCAAACAAAAACTTAAAAGCAAGAAAAGGCATAAATAGTTACAATGCCAAAATTTATGATAAATTACAAAGGCAAAAGAAAACTTGGAGAAAAGAAAAACCTGATCAAGTCTATACATCTTTGAATCATCCAACAAAATAAAAAACCACCAACCTCTAATGTAAATGTAAGGCTTCAGAACCCAATCCACCTTCCGCACACACAAGCAAAAGGTTTTGAAATTGCAATAATAAATTTTTGGTTTAACAAGGATGAATTTCACACCCCAAGGATCCACCCTTAATGGAAACGCACCCCCAAGTTCCTTAATGGACTCAAAGGTGAGTTTAAACTGAAAACAATAAAAGAGCAAGGAGTCGGGGCACATTCCTTAACTTGCAACACTTTGAGGGGGTAGAAGGGCACATTGGAGCTCCGGGATGGGACTACGAAGAATGACAACCATCAACTACTCACACAAACTTGCACGAAACCAACACAAGGTGGTTAGTGCATAGTTGGAGGACTTTTAGTGCTAAGACAAACCACAGGCAATTTGAACTCACAAGACTCACCACGACCTAGACTTGGGGGAAGCCACCACCTTCCCCCTTATAGTATATTCTATGCCTCTCCACGAGGCCCACATCCAAATGGTTTTTTGTCCCGGGACTCCCAAGTGGGATTCTTGAAATTGCCAAAGTTGGGACTCCCCCCACTTTGGGGCCCCATAACTTTGTGTGCAGACCTCCGATTGAGATGAGGTCTCAAACAAAGTTATAGCCTTTGTCAAAAAAAATTCAACAGTATGTTGCACGCCATCTAAACGCAAGGAAATCAGGTCGATTCCTAACTTTTAGTGATTGGGAATCAAATTGTCAATTTGACTTCCAGCCTTTCTTTTGGCCATAACTTCTATTTTAGATGTGCAAATGGGTCATGCGAGCCCATTTTAGACATCTACGTTTTAATATCTTTCTAATGGTATGAAGAACTCCTCAATCCATTTGGTTTTGACCTTTGCAATCACTCTTTGAACATTCGGGAGTCCACCGGATTCCACCTCCTCAAAATAAAAGCTCCTTTGGGAGTGTGAGGATTCATTCCCTCACACTTTCCTTCACTCTCAGACTTCCCTCTTGGCCCGCAACCTTGCATGCCTTGGTCACGAGCCCAAGGTTAGGGTTGCAACAAATTTCTAGACGATTAATGTAATAAAACTAAAACTTTGGCACTACAACTATTAATAAATAAGAAATTTAGTCGAGTGCAAACATGAAATTTATTGAAAGGAAACTCAAAACTTATGCTCACAACATGCAACATAACATCAAAACCTCTTCAAGGTTTTTATCACATCAAATACACAAACTTGTGCAATGAAGAAAACAGAATTAAACCATTAACTCTAATGTATTTAATTAAGAGACTAAACCACAAATATACAAACTAATTTAAGTAAAGAAAGTAGTTCAACCTTGTGAAAATTATTAGAAATATTATTTGATTATAATCCCCAAAGTTGGTGAATGTGACTGACATTCATCAAAAGGATGAATAGTATTCACATCCTTATAAGTAGTTAAGTTAGGTTGAATAATGGTGGCTAGGGTTTGGAAATGGAGGCTACTTAGGGCTTGGTAAAGGTAGGGTTAAGGTTTGGTGGTGGCTAGGGTTAGGTGGCAGCTAGGTTAGGGTTAAATGGCGACTATTTTAGGGTTAAGAGATAATATATAATGGAATGGTTTTAAATTGTTTTTCATTCTCTCCTTTCATGGTTTTGGGTGCACATAGAAACTTCAAGCCTTATTAGTTGTTATAAACCATAGTTTTGTCATTGTGGCATTTGAAGCATAAAACCTTTGTAATCTTTTCGTTAGTTAATACAATTGTTCCATTTCATGAACCTTAAGTGCTTCATTTCTTGCTTGTTTTCAAGTTTTTTCCAATAGGTTATGGGCCCACACTAAGCAAAAGAAAGGACATTGTGTTAGAACAAGAAGTAGTCAAAGGTTTAACTTAAATAACATAAAAAGGGAAAATGCTTTTGAGGGAAGGCTTTTAGTTTATAAGGTTACAAATGGAATAGGAGTCCATTTCCAAGTGAGTGGGAGGTGTGGAAGAAATTTCTTCAAGGTGTTAGAAGTTTTTCAAGTGTGGAAAACTCGTTCTTCAAGTTTTTTGAAAGTATCAAGTTTCAAGGTGAAAGTGTTTGGAAGAAAGTTCTTCGAAGTGTTAAGAATTCCAACTTTCAAATTTGAGAAAATGTGTGGAAGAGAGTTCTTTGATTCATTGAAAGTTTGAAGTGTGTGGAAGAAAGGTCTTCCAATTGTTGAAAGTGTCAAATTTCAAATGTCAAAGAGAGTTTTTCCCATTGTTGTAAATTTCAAATGAAATTTCAAGCTTGTGCAATAAAAGATTTGCAAGTGTTAGAAGTTTTTTTTTTTTTCAAGTTTACGTGAAGTGTCAAAGATTTCTTCCAAAACTTTTAATCTTTTGATAAGAATGTTTGTTGTAGCATTTGTGTTCAAAATGTCTTCTTTTCAAATGGATTCCTTGAAAGTCATGAAGAAATTTGATGGTGGCAACTTTCACCTTTGGAAGTTTAAAATGTGCATGATACTTTCTAAACATGGGCTTTTGAAATTTGTTGATGGGAGTGCCATCTTGCCAAGTGAAGAAGTTACAAGGGCCGATTACAACGAGAAGGAGATGAAGGCGTTTGCATTGCTTTGTGAACATCTCACGGATGCCCAATTTGCACACATTCACTATTGTGACAATGTGAAAAGTGTGTGGGAGGCTCTTTGCGGTGTGCATGAAGCTAAAACAATTGGCAACAAGTTGTTCCTTCAAAAGAGATTCTTCACCATCAAAATGTAAGAAGGAAATGACATGCTTATGCACATCAACACGGTGAAAACCCTTGCGGACCAACTACATTCCATCAAGGTGAATAATACGGATGAAGATGTTTACATGGTACTCCTCATGAGCCTTCCTCCATCCTTTGATAACTTAGACACAAGCTTAGAGTCCATGTCCACAAAAGATGTAAACCTTCAATTCATTGTAGCAAGGCTGCTTCACGAAGTGTCCAAAAGAAAAGAATGTGAAAGTTCCGAGACTACTACATTAGTCAACAAAACTTACAACTCAAACGAGAAGTTTTGTTTCTATTGTAAAAAACCTAAACATTTCGTGAGAAATTGTTTGAAAAAGAAAAATGATGAAAAAATAAAAACCAATCAAGCTTGTGAAAATCACAAACAAATGTTTGTTACCGCATTTAGTGCTAATGATCATACCATGTATGATTAGATTGTCGATTATAATGCAACGCAACACCTGACATTCGAACAAGAATGATTTAACATGTATGAGTGCATTTCCCCATGGAGGGTGTTCATGGCCAATGACACTGTTTTGGAGGCCATTGGCAAGGGGAACATCAAAGCCACAATGCAAGTGGGAGGCGAATTGTCACACATAACCATCACCCAAGTTCTTCATGTTCCAAAAATGAAGAATAGTTTTATTTTGGTGAGTAAATTCATTTCCAAATGTTTCAAAGTGGAGTTTGACAAGGATGGTTGTAAGGTCAACAATGCTCAAAAAGTTATGGCGAAAGCACAAAGGGACAAGAACTTGTACCTTCTTAATGTGAAAGTGCACAAGGACATGGCACACATTACAAATTCTTTGGATGAAGGTGTGATGTTTTGGCATGAAAGATTTGGCCACCTCAACATGGCAAGCCTTAAGGAGTTACATGCCATGGTGGATGGCATGAATTTGAAAGAAGTGTTATTGTATCACCTTTGTGACGGATGCATCAAAGGCAAACATCAAAGAACATCATTTCCCAAGGATGGAGCAACAAGGACTTCACAACTTTTGGAGATTGTCCACACTAATGTGTGCGAGCCAATGAGGATTACATCACATGGTGGAGTGCGATACTTTTTCACTTTCATTGACAATTTCTCAAGGAAAACTCATGTTTATTTTTTGAAGGCCAAAGGAAAAGTGTTTGAAAAATTCAAACAATACAAAGCGTTGGTCAAGAACGAAATTGGTTACAAAATCAAAGTGTTACGATCCGACAATGGAGGAGAATTTGTGTCCAAAAAATTTGATGCATTTCTTGTGGAATGTGGAATTCAACGACAAACAAGTGCGCCCTATTTCGCACAACAAAATGGTGTTGCGAAACGTGCCAATAAAACCATCATGGAATGTGCGAGAAACATGATTCTTGCATGAGGGTTGGAACTTGAATTTTGGGGCGAAGTGGTGAACACAACGGTGTACATCAAAAATCGATGTTTAACCAAGGCTCTTGATTCCAAAACCCCTCAAAAAGCATGGAGTGGTAGGAAACCTAATGTATCTCATTTGAAAGTGACACGCTCCCAAGTTCCTAGTTAGACCCAAGATGGGTTTAAGTTACTTAAACAGTGGAATTGTGAGAAATTCGAGGCACATTCCTAGCTCTTAGCACTAAAAGGGGTAGAGGGGCGTGCTGAAGCTCCGGGATGGGACTAGGAAGAGTGACAAGCTTTAGTTACTTACTCAAACTTGCATCAAACCAATCAACAAGTTGGTTAGTTCATTCTCTAGAACACCTTTAATGCTAGGATAAACCACGGGCAACTCTAGACTCACAAGATTCACCACGGCCCGAATTCGGGGGAAGCCACCACCTTCCCCCATATAGTATTCTCTACACCTCTCCACGACACCCACATCTGAATGGTTTTTTGTCCTGAGACTCCCAAAGAGAAGTCCCGAAACTATCCCAATTTGGACTTTCGGGACTTTGCAAGGTCATAACTCTTTGCTTAGACCTCCGATTGGGATGAGATCTAAAGCAAACTTGTAGCTCTCCTTGAGAGCTTTTCAACGGTGTGTTGCATTTCACCTGCAAAAACTGAGGTTGGGTCGATTCCCAACTTTTAGTGATCGGGAATCAAACCACTAGCCTTTCTTTTTGACTCTCAGCCCTTCTTTTTGCCATAATGTGTGCTACAAATGTCCAAATGGCCCATGCAAGCCCATTTTTGACATCTACACTTTGATAGATTTCCAATGATATAAAGAACATCCCAATGTGAGGTGTTGTGAAACTTTAAAGTTCAAACTCTAAAGTTTTGGGAGTCCCAAAAGGACTCCCAAGTCCCCATTTCAAGAGTGTGAGTTTCATCCTCACACTCTCTCAAAGTAGGGTTGCGACAGAAAGTCTTTGGTTGTAAAGCCTTTACACATGTCCCCAATGAAAAGAGGACCAAATTAGAGTCCAAGTCCATGCCTTGTGTGTTTTTAGGATATTATGAAGGCACCAAAGCATATCGCTTGATGTGTGTGGAAACCAAGAGAATCATCAAAAGTAAAGATGTCATGTTCATTAAAAGATTAAAAAAAATAGGTGGTGTGCTCCATCCCAAGAAAGTAAAAAATATAGTTGTGAATGAAGAAGTTGAAGGAGAAGAACCATTGACCTTTAGTTGGGATACACCTTTGAATGAAACAACGATGGAAGGTGTGCAAAATGAATCCACGCCAAGTTCGTCATCAAAAGAAGAAATTGTTGTTTCGAATGATAACCCATTTAATGAACCTTCACAACATGTGCTAAGGGAAAGACCTCAAAGGCAACGAAAGGAATGGCCAAAAAATTAGTGGATTGCTACCAAGGAAGTGGAACGTGCCACCATTGCGTTTTTAGAGGAGCCCCAAAATATTGAAGAAACATTAACATGTGAAAATTCCATGGAGTGGGAGTGTGCGATGCAAGAAGAATATGATTCCCTCATGGCAAACAACACATGGACTTTGGTACCACTTCCTGTTGGTAGGAAACCCATTTCTTACAAATGGATGTTCAAAATCAAACAAGGCGCAAATGGGGAAATGGAACGCTATAAGGCCAGATTAGTGGCGAGGGGTTTTACCCAAACCTACGAAGTGGATTACAATGAGACTTTTGCGCCCATCGTAAAGTTTACATCTATTTGTTGTATTCTTGCATTGGCGGCCTTGGAAGACATGGAGATCCATCAAATGGACGTGAAAATTACCTTTTTTAATGGCAAGCTTAAAGAGGAGATTTATATGGAGCAACCTCAAGGGTTCGTGCACCAAGGAGGTGAACATCTTGTGTGTAAGCTTCAGAAGTCTTTGTATGGTTTGAAACAATTTCCAAGGGCATGGAATCAAAAGTTAGATGCGTTTCTCAAAAGCATTGAATTTATGAAAAACGAAGCGAATTTTAATGTGTATGTTGCACAAGTGGGAGATGTGAAGTTTTTCATTATGGTCTATGTGGATGATTTCATTTTGGTGTGCAAGGATCAAAAAAAACTTTTGCAAATCAATGAAGAATTGAGTCAAAAGTTTGAAATGAAGGACCTAGGGGAGTTGCATTTCTTTTTGGGGATGGAGATGGAAAGGAATCGTGATGAACGACTCCTACACATCAACCAAATCAAATACTTCAAAGAAATATTGTAGCGTTTTTGAATGGAGGAATGTAAGCCCATTAGAATTCCATTTGATCCCAAAGTGAAGTTACAAATGAATGTGAATGGAAATGATGAATCAAAGGGATTTCCATTTCAACAAGCGGTTGGGTTCTTGATGTATGCCATGTTGTGCACACGACCCGACTTGGCATACCCAATAAGTGTGTTAAATCAACACATGGCTAACCCTAGCATGGAGCATTGGATGGCCGTCAAATGAATCTTTCAATATTTGCAAGGTACGTTGCAAATGAAATTATAATTCAATGCAACACCATCCAAGGAAGTGCTTAGATATTGTGATGCAGATTGGGGTGGTGATCTTGAAGATAGGAGGTCCACCATAGGGATTGTTTTCATGATCGGAGGTGGAATCATTTCTTGGAGTAACAAACGACAACCTACAATAGCATTGTCCACCAGGGAGGCGAAATACATGGCAAACACGCAAGCCATAAAAGAAGCCATATGGATAACAAAATTGATGATGAATTTAGGATACATGGAGGAGAAGAAAGTGATGGTGATTCGATGCAACAATCAAGGTGTGATATCATTGACCAAAAATCCCACTCACCATGCATGAACAAAACACATTGATGTACAACATCATTTTGTTCGAAAATGAATTGAAAATGGAGAAGTTCGATTTGAATATTGTCCTATGGAAGACATGGTGGCGGATGTCCTTAACAAGGCATTATCCAAAGAACGACATCATAAGTTGATGAACATGTTCGGATTAGAAATCCCATAAAATGAGAGTGTTAGAAATATTATTCAATTCTAATCCCCAAAGTTGGTGAATGTGACTAACATTCATCAAAAGGATGAATAGTATTCACATCCTTATAGTAGTTAAATTAAGTTGAATAGTGGTGGCTAGGGTTTGGAAGTGGAGGCTATTTAGGGCTTGGTGGCGGCTAGGGTTAGGCGACGGCTGGGTTAAGGTTAAGTGGCGGCTACTTTAGGGTTAGGAGATAGTATATAATGGAGTGGTTTTGAGTTGTCTTTCATTCTTTCCTTTCATGGTTTTAAATGCACATAGAAGCTTCAAGCCTTGTTAATTATTGCAAGCCATAGTTTTGTGATTGTGGCATTTGAAGCATATAACCTTTGTAATCTTTTCATTAGTTAATACAATTATTCCATTTCATGAACCTTGAGTGTTTCATTTCTTGCTTGTTTTCAAATTGTTTCTAATAAAAATAACATGGTTACTTTTTTACTTAGTAATTAATGAAAACCTAAATAGTTGAGCTTGGTTCTCAACATTCCCCCTCAAGCTCAAATTCACTTCTAATACACCAAGCATTTTTCTAAACTTCCTTAATTTGTCTATACCTAAAGCCTTTGTGAAAATGTCAATAACCTGATCTTTAGTACTGACATAAATAAGGTTAATTTCTCCTGCTACAACTTTTTATTTAACAAAGTGGTAGTGCACCTCAATGTGCTTTGTCTTAGCATGATAAACCAGGTTGTTAACAAGTAGTATGCTACTAATGTTATCACAATAAATAACAACAACATCCACTGATTGTCCCAAATTTAAAAGTAGTTTTTGTAACCAAATTATTTCACATGTAGCACTTGTTGTGCTTCTATAGTTTGCCTTCATGCGTGATAGTGCAACTATTGGTTATTTCTTATTGCTCCAATTAATAACACCACTTTAAAAAGAAAACATGAAACCATTGGTTGATTTCCTATTTGAAACATTGTCAACCCAATTAGCATCTATGTATCCATGTACTTATAACTAGCTCTTGGCTTCATTAAAAAATCCACACTAAAAAATGTGTTTTATGTACCTCAGTATGTGCTTCAATGCATCCAAATGTGGCTTTTGTGGTGTTTTCATGAATTGACTCGCCATTCCAATTGCAAAATGTAAATTTGGCCTTGTGATGGTCATGTAAATCAAACTCCTCACTATGCATTTGTACATAGTGGTATGTTCCACAAGGTCACCTTCATTTCCATTCAACTTCACATTTAGTTCCAATGGAATTAAAATGGGATTGCAACCTATCATCCCATACTTAGACAATTTGTTCAAGGCATACTACATGTATAGTAACCATATCCTTTTAGGGGACTGGATTACTTCAATGCTAAAGAAGTAATGCAACTTGCTCAAATCCTTTATTTCAAACTTTTGTTTCAAAAGCTTTTTAAAATGAGAGATGTCTATATCACTATTTCTTATGACAATCAAGTCATCAACATAAATGACTATGACCACAATTGACGCGCTCCCAATCTCCTTGATGGACTCAGTTGCAAGTCCAAAAAAGAAGACAATGGAAGGAGGAGTTGGGCTCGCAACACTTTGGGGGGGGAGGGGGTAGAGGGGCGTGCTAGAACTCTAGGATGGGATTAGGAAGATTGAGAAGGTATCTAAAGGGGTAAGAGTCTTAATTTCAGGAATTTCAGGACTCCTGACTTGGGAATCCCGGGAAAAGTGACATTTGGATGTAGCCCCCATGGCCAATCACAAAAAATACTATAAGAAGGAAGGTGGTGGATTCCCCAAGTTTGGGCTATGGTGAGTCTTGTGAGTCCATGTATGCCCATAGTTCATGCATGCACCAAAAATGTTCCAACTATGCATTAATCAACTTGTTGTTTGATTTGTGCAAGTCCACATGAATAATGTCATTTGTCCTAGTCCCCATCCTGAAACTCCGGTAGCCCCTCTTACCCCCAAAGTGTTACAAGCTAGGGAGCATACCCTAATTCTTTCTTCTGTTGTTTCCATTTTCAAACTTGCATTTGAATCTTTCAAGGAGTTTAGGGGTGTGTCACATGGATTTCTTGTGGAAAATATTTTTGGAAAATCCATACCTTGTAAGTTTGTGTCTTCTTCTTGTTTTTGTCTGAGTTATGGGTTTAGTCAACTAAACTCAATCCATATTTTTCACACATGTTGAGGATTTTCCCTATAGGAAGAGATCAAATTTTTCAACGTATTTGGATTATTAAGGACAAATGAAAACTTACAAAGTTTTATGGAATGAACATTCCAGATGACAACGATACCAAAGGCTTGGAATTACTTGTGTATGTCATTGTTGAAATCATCCATCATGAGTATCTCCTGAGGAAATAAATAAATAAATTAGCTCAAATGAATTCAATGAGACGACTGGAGTAGTGGGTGTGGAATAAAAAAAAACACTATAGTATGGAAATTACCTTCACAACCTAGATTGTATGTGGTCCACCCATAATAAAAAAACATTGAATTGGAAACAATAGACCAGTTTTTTGGATGCGTTTCCAAAATCTTAGTTGGATCTTTAGGATCAATAAGAATAACAAAAATTAGACATTGTTAATCAATGTAACGGAACATCAAAATTTGATGCTTGATTTTGTTTTTATGTGTATCATTCAATGGGTGGCACACAATTCTCCCAAGAGGATGCATGAATTTATCCACAAAAGTCTTTACCCTTTCAACAAGCTTGTTTCCAAAGGGGAAGTAGTCTAAGAATTCGTTCCTTATTGATTCATTGACATGCTTACATTCGGTCTCATCAAAGCCCTTGGGATATTTATTCATGACAAGGTTGTTAATTATCTTCTCCTTTTTTTCCTTTATTATCACCTCCTTTTTTTTCTTTTTAGGAGCCTTAATCACTGATGAACCTTCAACATCAATTTGAACCACTTCAAAAGTTGTAACCATTCTGTTGTCCTTCTCAATGATTATCACAATCACCATCTCATCCCACATTTGGTGTATTAATTTTACTATCCTATTCAAGAAATTTGTAACCTTAAACTTTCTTTTCACAACTCTTTGGGTGTAAGCTATCATCCATTTTTGAAATTGGGCAAATGCTCTCGGCTTGCGACGGAGAAAATAGAATTGACTAGAAGACCACAACCTATTATGGACCATCCTTATAGGCCTTAAGGTTGACAACATGAACATATTTAACTTGTCAAAGTCCTTCCATTTCTCGATTTGGAAACACCAATCAATATGTGGCGTTTCCATTATCAGTTCAATTGTCTACCTCCTTTTCTAGCAACCAGATGTCGACATCCGCATTCTCATAGTTGTTGTACCTCAATTTTTCCCCAAGGATTTCAATGAAAAGGTGAGTACGAAGATCATTGCAACATGGACAAGCGAATTACTTTAACAACAGAAAAATAAAATAGATGATATGGTGGCCACCAAAAAATAATATTTCTAAGCCCCATGCATTTTCTACTAGTCCTCCATATAGAAGAAAAGATCTGGCGGCTGCCAAATCTTTTATAACATTTCCATAGTTCTACAATGATCTAATGGCCGCCAGATTGTTTACTATATTGCATCCCATAAAAACGATCTGGTGGTCGCTAGACAACAATTTATGTGACAATGTAGGTGGATTTATCTACTTCCACCAAGATACTATTTTAAGACCTTCAACACACAATAATATGGTGGCCACTAGATGATAATCCTTGTTCGTCATAGTCATATCAATCTAATGGCCACCAAATCATTATTAATTTTGAAGGAGGAGACAATCCCATTCAAAGAATAAACCTAATAATGATTTAATGGCTAGTAAACACCATATCGTTTTGCCTTTGATTAATTCCCTTTGGTACAATCTAGTGGCCACCAAATCGTTATTCATTGAAAACCCTTGCTAGGAATGAATTAATGCGCACTAGAGCTTCGTGCTGTTGAGTAGTATCATCGATCATGATCTGACGACCACTAAATATTAACATCTTGAATAATTGACCATGAAGCGATCTAATGGGCACCAAATCTTTTTTTTGGTAAGAATTAATGTTACTAATGATTTGGTGGCCACAAGATCATTACCAAGGTTAGACCTCAAGGATATAACAATTTGGTGGCCACTAGGTCGTTACAAAGGCTATTCCTCAAGGACATAACAATCTGGTGGCAACCATATCGTTACTAAGGCTATTCCTCAAGGACATAACAATTTAGTGGCCACTAGATAGTTAGGTTTTTGAATATTAACCTTTCAACGATCTAGTGGCCACTAGATCTTGTGCATCCTTGAAGACTAGGGTTGGTAACAATCTAATGGACACTAGATCGTTACCAATGTGAGGGCTTGCATTGTTAGCAATTTGGTGGCCATTAGATATTCAGTTATGTCGAGGATGGAGCTAGATATCTAGTAACCACCAAATCGTTCTGTTTCAATTTGCATGGATGTCTTCGAAAATTAATCACATTTTTTAAAAAAAAACACTACTGCATTGACCTTAAAAATCACTATACTTAATGCATTCATTTAAACACTTCTTCATGAACCTATAATGAAATCTAGAAACTTGGATTGAAATGCATAGACCTCAAGTCCAATTCAATGTTCTGGTCGTGAAATTTAGGTCCAACTTGTATTTGCAAAAGATTTTACTTCTGCATTGTGCAAAGGTTTTTATTTAACAACATTTTTCCATATTCTATATCAAGTGAAGAAGGAGTGTCATGGTAGAACGTGATCCTAATCCATTGTGTTTGTGCATTATTACTTATTTTCCTATCTTATGAAACAAATTGAATTGCATAGGACAAAGGAATCAAAGACATACCTTGTTTATGCCGTTGGAAGAAGCGCATCTTGTTTTCAATTCAATTGCTCTACAATAGTTCTACAAATAGCCATATATCTTTAACACAATGTTAGTTTAATGTTATTTCTTCAAGGATATAGATTAAGAGGATGTCAAGGAAATTAAAAATCGGTTGATTATCTATCATACAATTTACACTTCAAGGACTTAGGGTTCTTGATAGTTTTAATTATCCTTATTGGAATACTCATTGTAGGATTGAACCCTAAGCCACTAAAGCCTTATGTAGAAGCAGATTGATAGAGTCGAGCTTCGACTAGTTTAAGGTCAAAAATATTTCCCCTTGCTTCTATGGGTTCTTTTGGAATGAAATAAACACATGCAATGATTCGGAATTAAAAAACAAGGCCATTAAAACAATGGTAGAATCGAAAATTGAATTGCAATCTACTAAAGGTGTAGAATTCTATGGATTTTCTACATATTTAGGAAGGACAAGTCACTTACTCACATGGACCTGCACAAACCAAACAATAGGTTGGTTAGTGCGTAGTTAGAACGCCTTTGGTGCACGAATGAACCACATGAAAACACAGACTCACAAGACTCACCACGGCTCGGAGTTGGGGGAAGTCATCACCTTCCCCCTTATAGTATATTCTGTGCTTGGCCACGGGGCTAACACCTAAATGACATTTTGTCCCAGGACTCCCAAGTGAAAGTCTCAATTTTTTTGAAATTGGGACTCCTATAGTTTTGGAGGCCCATAACTTTGTGTGCAGACCTCCGATTGATATGAGGTTTAAATCAAAGTTGTAGCCCTTGTCAAGAGCTTTCCAAAAGTATGTGGCACGCCACCTACACACAAGTAAAATAGGGGCGATTCTTGACTTTTAGTGGTCGGGAGTCAAATTAGCAATTTGATTCCCAACCATTCTTTTGGTCATAACTTCTGTTTTAAGTATCCAAATGGGTCATTCAAGCCCATTTTAGACATTTACATTCCAAGAGATTTTCAATGATATAAAGAACTTTTCAATCCAATGAGTTTTGACCCTTGTAATTGCCCTTTAAAGATTCGGGGGTCCGTTAGGACTCCAACTCCCAAAGTGGGAGTTAATTTGGGAGTGTGGGGGTTCATTCCCTCACACTTTTTTGCACTCCCAAAAGCATGAAATGTGACTTTCGGGCTCACTCTTGGCTTGCACCTTTGCAAGCCCTTGCTTTAGTTGCGAACCCAAGGTTAAGGTTGTGACAACAATCCCATGATCTGTCTTTTTCACATAAAGTGACATTTACATTAGATGTTTGAAATCCACTTGTGATAAGATACTGACCTATCTTATCTGACCAAGCTCTAGGTGCTTGCTTCAAGCCATACAAAGCTTTCTTCAACCTATAAACCAAATTAGGATGTGATTAGCCCACATAACCTAGTGGTTATTCCATGTACATTTCTTGCAAATCTCCATGAAAAATAACATTCTTTACATCCATTTGATGTAAAGACCATCCTTTTGTTGTTGCCATAGTAATGATTGTTCTTATGGTTGTCATTTTTGCAACTAGACTATAGGTTTCCTCTTAGTCTATGCCATAAGTTTGGGCATAACCTTTGGTAACTAATCTTACCTTGTATCACAAATCCATCTGGATTGTGTTTGATTTTGTACACCCATTTGCACCCAATTACTTTCTTGTCCTTTGGTAAAACTATTAATTACCAAATAACATTAGCATCCAGCATTGCCATCTCTTCATCCATGGCATTGTCCAACTTAACGTTTCCTACCACTTGCTCAAAACAAAAGGGTTTAACCTCATGTATAACTTTCACCATGTATATGTAATGATGAGTTACAAAGTCATCATATGTGAATTTTTATACATGGTACTTGACTCATGTGGGTCTTGGTACTCTAGTGTTGTTGTAAAATGTTTTCAAAGCTTCCTTGGCCATTCGAGCTCTAAGAGTAACAACTAAAGGGACTTTTGACTCTTCATCCACACTCTTATTTTAATCACTCAACTCACCATTTACATGAGAATTTTTAGATGTTATTTGAAAAGCTACCATGTACAATGTTTGAAGATCTTAATCTTCCTTTCCATGGAGTGCTATTATACCAACTAATTGAAGACTCTTGTGGTCCACTAATTAATTATGATTCTTATTCCATGTTTGATGAAACATCACCATTTTTAGCTTCTCCATCTTTTGTTATTTTCATTAGTGAATACCAATTAACCACTTCATCAAACACAACATCTTTATTCATTTGGAACTTTTGAATGGAAGGGTTGAAACATATATATCCCTCTGTTTCTAGGAGTATTTAATGAAGATACACTTCTCAGCTTTTAGGTCTAATTTTGGTCTCTCTTCATCAAGAATATGCATATATGCAATGGAACCAAACATTCTACAATGTGATACATTTGGTTTTTTGCCTATGAATTTTTCCTTGGGTGTCAAGCCATGAATTGCCGTTGTGGGTGTTCGATTCATGATATAAACTATAGTTGTTACTATTTTCGCCCAAAAGTAATCTAGATTTTTTTTTCATTCAAATGGCACGTGCTATTTGTGCAATGTGCCTATTTTTCCTTTCAACAACTCCATTCCATTGTGGGGATTAACTACATGAATACGTCTTTTGAATTCCCTATTTTTTCAAGTATTCATTGAATTCATTTGAAAAATATTATCCCCTTCCATTGGACCTTAAGCATTTGATGTTCATGCCCTTCTCCTTTTCCACCATTGCTTTGAAATTCAAAAATGTTGAAACACTTCACTTTTGTGTTTCATGAAATAAACCCACACCTTCTTTGTGTGGTCATCAATGAAACTCATGTAGTACCTATATCCTTTAATGGATTTTGTCTTTGTGGTCCACACATCTAAATGGATCATTTCTAAAGGTTTGGAACTTACATGAGTTGTTTAAACTAGGAATGGATGCCTAGCTTACTTCCCCAACTACCATGGTTCACAAACTTTTGGTTCACAAACTCTTCAGTTTCAAATTTGGGAAGACCTCTAACAAGATTTTGTTTCACCATTAACTTAAGATGTTGGAGATTAACATGGCCGACCCACTTGTGCCAAATTCCAATGTTTCCAACTCCTTTTCCATGTGTAAATAACATGTAATTCACTTTAGGCATGTTCACATCCAAGGTGAACATCTATCCATTCCTTTTCCCTTTTGCAAGCAATTTGTTTTAGTTTTTCATGTCCTCCACAAAGCACCCATTAGGGTTGAATGTCGCATGTAAAACTTGTTGCACCATTTGGCCTACCAAAACTAAATTCTTTATTATGGTTGGAACATGATTAACATCTTTCAAGTGCTTTGTTTGCCCATTTTGCATGGACAATGGCACCTTGCCAATTTGTGTGATGGGATGTGCAATATCATCACCAATTTCCACAAACCACAGTGTTTTCAAATTCCTTGTGTCTTTAAACCACTTTCCATGATTAATCATGTGGTTGGAGCTCCAAAATCCATAAACCAAACATTGTTATCTGATACACCTTATATCATTGAATTTGCCATGTGTTGCATCACAAATAGTTGTTGATCACCTTGATTGTTAGTTGATGCATAATTTCCTTGTTATAGCTTTCCATTCCATGCATCATGTTCCCTTTGATAACAATTTTTTGCCATGTGCCAAGTTTCTCACAGTAATAGCAATTTGAGTCATTGTTTGATTGTTGACTTCAATGACTTCCACCATGACTTTCAGGACTTCCTCTTCCTTTAAAGTATCCTCATCCACTTCCATGAGGCTGACCTTCATGTTGATAATGTCCACCATGCGAACTTCCATGTCGACCATAAGATGAAGTTCTATTACCTCTACTTCTACCTTTACCTTTATTTTTACCTCTACCTCTATAAGTATTTGAATAGAAGGCACTTCCTTATGATCTTCCACTAAATGAAGTACCAAAAATTCTCATCTTTTAAATTATAAGTAACGTTATCAATTTTTGGAAAATTAGGAAATGTTTTTCGAATTATAATTAAAGTTTGGAACTAGCTATAGTATTTTCCAAGACCATTCAAGGTCACAGTCATTAAATCTTCATCATTTGTAGGGGCTCCTATAGATACAAGAACATCTATAAGGTTTTTCACCTTTGTAGAATAATCACTAATGTTCACATTGCTTTTTTGCAAATTATGCAACTCTTGCTTGAGCTACATTTTGGGAGCTTATGTATTGGTGTTATACATCTTCATCAATGTATTTCAAGCTTGCTTGGGTGATTTTGCATCTTGAATATGCACAATCATTGAATTAAAAACATTCACAAAAAACTAATACAAAATTTTCCTAACTTTCTCATGCCAAGTTTTGTTGGCTTGAATTTGTTATTGTGTGGGGTTTTTTTTTTGGAGAAGAGGTTTTTTTTCATCACCAATTATGAACTCCCAATAGCCTTTCCCTATCAAAAAATTCATAATCATAAATTTCCACACTTGAAAATTATTCTTGTCTAATTTCTCAATTGCAATTTGAGAAAGATTGTTGGTAACTCTTAATGCAACATTCCATGCCTTTTTGGGGTTTCATAATTTGTTTCCAAAAATGATTTTTTTTCCTTCTTTGGGTTTCTAGGGTTAAAGTTAGTGTTTTCCGTCCTTAGGTTTCTAGGATTAGGGTTAGGGTTAAGTTTGAATGAAATGGACCTTGCATACGTATGTATGTCTTGAATATTATACAAGGTTATATATTATACATAAGTTTGAAGTATATGTACATATCTTATATAATATTTTGTATGATATTAAGTACATGATTACATACCAAGTTTTTTGCATGATGGTCTTGATAATGTATTTGTGCTCCACAATTTTCAAAGTCCAAACTCCTTCCCTCAAATTCTCCCAAATTGTATTTGCTCCATTCCAAAATTTCTTTTCATATTTTCGTAATGTAAACTTTTGTCACCAAACAACTTTGCAAAGTTACACTGTTCACATATGAACTTGGATAGATTTGAAAATTTGGTGCAACGATAAAAACTATGTCTACTACCATTTTTCAAAATTTCAGCTCATTTGACTTCATGAAATGAGAGATCCTACTATTTTTTTCAAACCACTTCAAATTGAAACCCAAACACAAAATGACTTACAATTCCTTCTCAAAAACTCCAAACCCCTTGAAATTATGGGAGACATATTAAATATATGTCTTTCACATTTGCTCAAAATTTTAGCCTTATTGATGATGATCACAAAGAGTTGTCACTTTCAAAACTAATTTCAAAACTAAAGTTGAAACTTTAGATACTTTGATTTTTTTCAATACATATCCAAATGGCATGAAATTTTTCTCACAAATGCAACCCTTTATGCTCTATAAGATATCAAAATTATAGATCCAAAAACGTTCAAAAAAAGGAGATATGACCAAAAAATAGATCTAACATAGAATTTTCAAAATCTCATAACTCTCACAAAACATATCTTTTTCTTTTGAAAATTTAAAAATAGAAGTGCATCTATAATCTTCTACAATCTGCCTAAGTTTTATTCCAAGATCTTTTCATAGTAGATTTAGATCTAGATTTAAAGATTTGGCTTTCACAACCTTCAATGTGTTGATTTCCTCTCACCTCCTTTTTTTCCTTTCTTTTCACACTTTTTCATTTCCTCTCTTCTTCTTGCACTTGAAAAATTCCTATGATATTACTAAAAACTCTCAAACTTTAATTCTAGAAACTTTTTAACTCTAGATTTCTTTCAATTTTTGCACGAAATAAATTAAGCTTTGATACCATGTTAACAAATAGGAGATCTACTAAAGTGCAAACATAAATATTTATTGAAACGAAATTAAAAAATGATGCTCACAACATGGAACATAACATCAAGACCTCCTCAAGGTTCTTGTCACATTAAATACATAAACTTGTGTAATGAAGAAAAAGAACTAAACCATCAACACTAAGGTATTAACTAAGTGACCAAACCATAAATAACCAAACTAATCTAAGTAAAGAAAGTAGTTCAACCTTATGAAAGTAACATAATTATTTTCCTACTCCAATAACTAATGAAAACCTAACTAGTTGAACTTGAATTCTCAACAACAACTATTTGTGTAGTTCTTTTAATTCTTGTGAATGACAAGCTCCCAAAATCCCTCATAACATAAAAAATCCTCATGTTGTCTACTTTCTAAAACAAATTATGTGTACATAGAAAGTTTGAACTATGCAAATTTTGTCCACAACCTAAAAAAAAATGTTGAAAGGATGCATTTAAAAAGTTTGTTGAAGCCAATGTTTCAAAACAAAAAGCTTACAGATAATGTAGACACAAAGGGCATAAGCACACTAAGCCCCCCAAAAATTGTAATCACAAGTATATAATCTTTCTACAATTACTTTTTAAAGTAATGTTTAAACATCACATCTTGGATTATTTTTGCTTGTTTTAAATATATTTGATTAACTTGAAATTTAATTTAATCAATTTTTTTAAAAAATCCAATAAACAATGAAAAACTTGAATGTATGGAGTATATTTGTGACAAAATAATACCTATCACAACGTTTGAAAAAATTGCATACATGTTTCAAAATTAAGTTTGTGAGTGGAATTCTTGAGTGAATTTTGTTATGGTGTATGATATTGATATACATGAATTAAATCTAGGACCATTTAGAGATTTGAAGTTTTTAGATCAAATTACATTAAAAAAATGTGTGTTTTTTACATTTTTGAACAATACATGCATAATAATTTCTTTTTTAAGAAAAAAATCACTACCATATCGAAGAGGAGGAGAATAGATGGGCATTGTATTATTTTTTCAATTTTTTTTTTGGTAATGTTTCATAAACCACAAACATGAAGCCTTATGGTTGTTGAAAACTTGTAAGTTATATATTTATGTACATTAATTTTATCTAATTTTCTTCATCTAACTATTGGATCAAAATTATTTTTGACCCAAAGTGATAACCAAAACAATACCATCAAGATTTTAACTTATTGCATACTATAATACTTGTTATACATCACTTTTTCTAGTGAAAAGTGGCTCACCCTTAGTCTGTTTTCTCCCCAAATCACAAAATTCAATGAGTGCAATCAAGAACTCCATGTACACTATTCTTAGAACTTGAAATTATTATGCATAAAGTGTACACAAAATAACAACACATCCAATTGTAAAGCCATTTCCATTTACATGAAAAAAATGCTATGAAATTTGAATTGTCAAATATGTAAAAACCTAAGATTGACGGTTATATTCATACTCTTAAGATGCACATTTCCCAATGTATAGGACCCTACCCTTAACTTAAAAAAACAAAGTCCTAAAGGCCACCAAAATTAATTTTTTTCCTTTTTTTTAACAAGGTTGGATGTTTTGTCTTGATATTCATTATGGGCTTTCATAGTACTCTTACCAAGCATTTTGCACCTATCAAAACCATAATTTGACAAAATTTAATAGTCTTGAACTCCATGGCTAATATTCGTAAAAAATGTCTTGATAAATTAGTTTTGATTTTTGATTGATCCATATAGTCTTTTATTATATAGCATAGGTAAATATGGGCTTTTTAGATTCTTTGAGTCCAAGAGTTCAAGAATCCAATTAGTTTAAATAGTCCTTTCAAGTCCTGAATATAATATTTGGTTTTGTTATAGTCTTAAAAAAATTCATTTTAGGACTTCAATGGACATCATTTTGTTATCAAATGTCTGAATATTCCATACCATTCATTTATTTTGAAGGTATTGAATTAGGATAATTTGAATTCTACAAAAAAAATAAAATTGGAGTCTTGATCAACCTTGGAAATTATGTATGTCTAGGAATTTTTCATGTGTGACAATCCTTTTGTGGTCCTTACTTTTGAATATGGCCATATATATTGGAATTATTTTGCAAATGGCCATGGTAAGGGGGAAGTTGATGGTGCAAATACCCACTTGAAATGAGAAATTCGTAAGGAGTAAATCAAGCCACAAGCATGCAGGTTACAAAATGCCCATGATGTTGTCAACTTTTGCTAGATGAATAAGTATGCCCAAAACCCATTGTGGGTCCTTCAAATCTAACACTTGCTAATCCTATTTTCATTAATGAAAAACACCATTATTTACACACTAATGGGCTTTTGTAGGTCCTTTGTATCAAACATTGTTCCTGGTTGTTTCAATCACTAAAAACCATGTATCTATTCACACTTTATTAATCAAATCAATCTTTACAACAAGTCCTTTGCATCTAGCATTAGGCGGTCCTTAATTTTTTGAGCAAAAAGTTAAAATCGCCATTGTCTACACCTTTCTTGTTGAACCCAACCTTTGTAGTTATTTTGCATTAAACACCACTTGTTTTTTCAAAACTAGTCTCATTAATAAAAAACCCCCCTTTTTTGACCAAAAGTTTTCAACTACACAACATTTGCAACTATGTGTTTCAATTAGGATTTTTTTAATTTTTAAATAAAATTATGGCAATTACCAATCAAGTCAACTTGTCTACTATATTGGTATATAGTTGAAAGCATTTTTCAACTAAGTGGTCATTTGCCGAATATTCCCAATATCAACAATGTCTCCAAGTTCAACGCCCAACTATGTTAGTAAATAGTGTGAAACATGTTTCAACTAAAGGGCCATTTCCAAATATTCTTTGCATCTAAGGTTCTTTAGTTGACACATAGTCAAAACATTGATTAATGTTCAACTATTTTGGTGACACCATCAACACACATTTATGGATGATAAAATGTATTAGAGGATGGATGAAATGAAGTCTTACTTGTAACTTTTTTGCAATTATCTTTTTCAACTAGGTTAAACAACTAGTAGGCAACTTTAATTTAAATATTTATTTAAAATATGATAAAATTAACTTACATGTAAATTTTATTTGCATAAATGAATGGTTCTTTTTGTTCATATAAATATTTAATTTTAATTTAAAAATAAAATTTAAGGAAAATTTTAAATATATGTTAGTGATAATGTTTATGTTCAATACACATGTAATTTATTATTTTTATGTAGATCATTACAACATATGAAATAATGATGCATAATTAATAATATTGTGCAACTCGAATTTTTATTCATTTTTATACACTTGATGTCTTAATATTTGTTTAAAAATATGATAAAAACTCATTAAACACTAACGTACCCTATGTCATTAACCCAAGTTTGAATGCATTCAATTGAATTTTCTTCCAAAACCCTTTTTGCAATTTGTTTGAATTTCCAACAACAGTACCCACTATTATTTCAATAATATTGTTTACATTTTAGGTCTCAAAATTATGGAATCAACGTTATTAAATCAAGCTTGGGGAGGGCTTTCCAATAATATCAAGAATGCCCCCATATTCCAATATAGTTTTCAATATTGATTTTTGTTTCTAAATTCAATGAAAAATTGGTTCAATAATCAATAGAGTCCACACCATAACTCCAAACATTTTAAACCAAATCAGTGCACCCCTATTCATTGAGAACTTTCTAATGATAAGTCCCATAACATATCTTAAAACACTATGGTTTTGGAGATATCATTATGACAAAACAAAACAAACTACTTTCCTTCATGGATAGATAACGTAACATATGTTATTGGCCCCAAGTGTGAACACATTCAACTCATTTTCCCTTTTAAACCCAATTTTTTGTAATTTGTTTGAATTTCCAACAAGATTCATTCAAAATTCAATATCTTTCACACCTCAAGTATGAAAATTATGAAATAAATTTCATTATATTAAATTTAATAACTATTTCCAACAACACCAAATACACCTTTGGATTCGAATATAATTTTTATTTATGATTTTATTAATGTTTACTAAAAAAATGGTTCAATAATCAATAACCTTTGCATCATAACTCCAAAAATTTTCAACCCAAGTCAGTGCACCCCTACTCATTGTTAGGTTTTCAAAGATTTCAATAACATTGCATGAAGCAATATGGTTTGGGAAATTTCACATACTAAAACAAATTAAATTAAATTATCTACCTTCACAAATAGATTAAATTACATTTTTATTTTTATTTTTTGTATCAAATGAATGGTTAGGTATGCTGCAAATATTTTTTGTGCATATAAATATTTAGATTTAATTTCAAAATAAAATTTAATGAAATTCTAAAATATGAGTTTATAATAATGTATGTTCAATATATGTTATTTATTATTTTTTTGTGAATCAAATGTTAGTATACAACAAATCAAATAATTATACATAATTAATAATTTTGTGGAACTTTAATGTTTATTCATTTTTATACATAGATGTCTTAATATATTTATGAATTAAAATAAAATTTCATTAATTATTAAAGTACATGTAAATGTTTTTTGTATACATGAATGGTTCATTGGTTATGTATGATGAATTTTTTTGTGCATATAAATATTACACTTTAATTTGAAAATAAAATTTAAGGGAATTTTGAAATATAAATCAACTTAATATTGTGTATGTTCAAATACATGCATAATTTATTATTTTAATGTAGATTCAACTTTAGTTTACAACATACCAAGTAATGACACTTAATTAATATTTTTTTGAATTTGAATTTGAATTTAATGTTGGCTATTAGTTCTGATAAGTTTTTCATTTTATTATCAATATATTTTTTATTATTAGATTATAATAAAAATTTGAATAATTAGAAAATGTATCTAATAAATTATTATATAATTGAAAAATTATTTTCATTTAACACTACTATATTTTGAAATATATTTTCTATATTTTGAAATTTTAATTTCTATTATATTAGTTCATAATAGTCCCAAGAAATTAGATAAAAATATGAATAATAATAGTTAAATAACTAGCCTAACCTAACTACTAGCTACAGTATTATTATTAATTTTTTGTTGTAATTATAGCCAATTATTAATTATCTCTACATTTTAATAATTATTTAAAACAAAATATTATTAAATTTTTTTTTATGAATATTTATATTTGAATTTTTTTTAATGAAATGTCAATAAGAAGTTATAATGGATTTGGAACTTTTAAAATATTTTCAATAATAATTTATTATTATTTATTTAATAGATAATTACATTTAATTTCTGATTTTCTTTTTAAATAATTAATCACCATATTATTTAATAAATGATGATAATATGCTTATTTTTTAATTATACAACTATACAATTTTAAAAAATTGATAAATAAAAACTACAATTAATTAAGGAAAATAGCTTAACTTATGTTAGCAAATTATTAGTTTAGGTTTAGGCCTAACTAAGTTTAAACTTGTTTATATATTACAACTATTTAAGTTGTAATTAGGTTGCAATTAGATTACAACTAGGTTACAATTAAATTTTTTATCCAATATTGTTTAGCTTCCATTCCATGAATCCAAATTATATAAAAGAGTGCACTAATATTGTTGGAGAAAACAATAAACATGAAAATGTAATAGCCATTTGGAATGAGCTAATAAAAAAGGTTCAACCCTAAAGGTTAACCCAAATGAAATAAGATTTCATTTATTAACTATCATATGACCTAGGTTGAGGTTTAACATATGTGCCTAGGTCTAGCCCTAAGTTAAGCCTAAGTTAAATGCCCTATGTTTAGGTTTAACTTAAATGCCTAGGTTTACACCTAACTTGTGCTTAAGCACCATGTGGCCTAGCCCATTGATGTGGATGTGCCACATGTCAACATTGTGGCTATGCCATGTGTCACAAAACAAATGGCTAATATGTTCAACTTACATAGTTGTAACATAGTTGAAATTGTAATTATATTTTTGGGTGACGTCATGCCTAGTCAACGGATGAAGTTCATCCACTAGTCGAATCTAGTTGACAACATCTTTTGACTAAATTGGTAAAATAATTTTCAACTAAATTGGCAAGTAATGGCACATAGTGCCTATTGTTGTGGTGTTGACACGTGGCATACACTTTCGATTATAATTTCATTCTTGACTTGTACTTGTCGACATTATTGGTTAGTAGTTGCAAAAAAAATTTCCTAATTGCAAAAAACAAGTTGCAACTATATGTGTAGTTTTCAACTTAGTGTGCAGTTAAACACTAGTTGAAAACATAATTGCAAAAGGGGTTTTCTACTAGTGTCCATGGTGCCACTTCTTTCCATTGCTAGTTACTCATTTTTTGGCCACGAACTCCTTACTAAGCACATGTAAATATTGAATGCAATCTTATTCCTACCTTGCGAGTCATTCTTGAACATTGATTGGGTCCATATTACATGTAGTTGTCCCAAAATTGTGGACAATACTTACCATAATCCTTGGACAGTCCTTAGTCTACTCCTTAAACAATCCTTAAGCAAGTCTTTGGATAGTCCTTTGTAGAACCCACTCCTCCAGTCCTTGTCCAATCCTTGGATAGTCCCTAGTACAATCCATGAAGGTCTAAACATGCTAAAGTATGCCAAAAAAGTAGTCCTCAAAAGCAAAAGTCAAAATTATGTAAAAGAAGGCTTTAAAAGTAAAAGATGACTATTAAGATTGAACGTTTGAATCATATGAGCCAATCAAATGTGGGATGGAGAAGTTTTTTGAATTTAGATATTTAATATGAACTTTAAAAAATACTTATTTGTTACATACTTTCTAAAACTACGATATTGTCACATTTGCCTATAAGTAACCATTTCTTTATGTACAAGTAACCATTTATGAAACCAAGCATGTGGTTCATTTAAGAATTATTTAAAGCATGTTATTCAAAGTTTAAGATTAAAAATGAAAATTATATACACATAGAAAAATATGTTATGCATGTTATTTTTTGCTACAATGAAAACATACTTTTGAGAGGGTTCAAATTATGTAAATTGAATAATTTTTATAACAAAAGATGCATAATGGAGGTCATTGTGCATAGGAGCACTATTCCAAAATTCTGGCAACTTTTGGGTGCACATGTGTAATTTCAAGGGGCTAGAGAAGCAAGTAACAAGTGTCCTTCAACCTAGGTAAGTAGATTCAAATAGGTTGCCACATTTCAACTGTTAGATGGAGCTTTAAGGCTTGATGGTCACCATTGGATGGAGGGTTTCCAACTAGGCATTTGATATTGCAATGCAAGAATGTAGGGCAAGAGCAAGGCATGGGGTTTGCATTAGTGGGGCTTGGAAGCTCCATGATTTTCTATTGCCACCTCCAAGCTTTTCCCAACACCTTAACAATGGAAATGTAATGTGAGTTAACAATGCAACATCATGAGGCATGTAACAAATGGGTGGGAGATAGTAACATCAAGCAATTGTAGAGCGCAATGACGATCGAACTTGGGCATCAACAAATACAAGTGTTCAAAGGGTATGGCCTTCCTCACATTACTCGATCTCATTTGTTTTGCTTTGTTTTCCTCCTCAATATCAATCTCATCAATGTTTTATTTACTTAATGTGTTAATGATGTACATATCCTTGTTTTGTTTTGTAGTTGGCTCTTTGGTTGCTTCTTCTGTCTTGAAGAACCAAGAGCTCACTTTTCTATTTCGAACATAAAACATCACAAGGCAAGACAAATAGCTAGTGAGGAAAACAAGGGATCAATTTGTTAATAGGGCGAAGGTGATTTGCTTGGGAGTTTGGAAATGGTGTTCAGGGGAAGCTCCAATTATTGTCACAAGGAAACATGTATCAGTTCTTTTATTACTTATTCCCTAGTCATGGTTGGCTATCTTAGTTTGTATTATAACAAATTGTCAAATGTAAATTAAGTCTCGTAAACATTTGTATTGCCTTGCTCCAAGTGTTATGTGGATATGTTGTTATATCACGTAATTTCTAAAAGTGGTTGGATATGTTTTGTGAGATTGAAATATCTATGTATAAGTACAAAACATGGCTTCAATTTTTTATTCCAATTATTGCTTGTTACTAGCATGAATAGAACCCTAGGAATCATAGTGACTGCATGGTGATTCTTTTGTCTTATTACATTATAATTAATATCTTGACTCCCACATTTTGTTGGATCTTTGTGGGGATGTTAAACAGTCAAGGGTTCCAAATTAACTCCTTTAAGCAATTGTAAATTAGGAGGTGTGAGTTCACAAGTGGCTCTTTCCTATGCCTATGTGTTTACTTAAATCAAGTTAAAAACTACAACCTCATCTATGGAGATAACAAAAGATGTGTATGTGAATGTGACTTTACTTATGTTTCCCAATCTTTCATGCCTATAAACTTGCACCTATTTGTTATTCAATGTGCAGTGTGGTTCGTTTTTTTTAATGATTTCATTTGTAATAAGGGTTTAATCTAATGACCAATAAGAGCAATGCGAAAGTGTCCCAAGCTCAAAGACTTGCAATTGCAAAAGCTTGACATGAAACTGCAAAGGTTCGACAAGTTGCAACAATAAGTGAAGTTGTTGCTACAACAACCTAATAATGGCAAGGTTCCATTCTTCCTAGATTATAATTTAATATTCCACAATTCATGTGTATGTACTACATTGTTTGCATTTGGATTTGATGTTTCCATCATGGATTCAAAGATTGTCCATCCAAGGGTTCATGCAGGCGCACCAAGGATCATGAGAGGAAAGGGCTCAATGTGAAAGACAACGTGCATTAGCTATGGAAAAATCAATCTCCCAAGATGTCTTGGTATCCACTGAGAATCACATAGATAGAAGGTGGAGAAAATGTGTTATTGTTGCTAACAACCTTAGCAATCTCTTGCATGATGCCCATAACTTTAATGATGAGGTCCTTATGAGGTTTTTGGACAAGGAAATTGTTTGAAATCTTCTCTAGAATTTGCTAGGCATGCTAGAGAAATTGAACAAAAGTTGAGCCTTCTTGAATCCATGAAAGATGCTTATGCACAACTTGTAGCGCAAAAGAAAAAAGATAACTTGCCCTATAGGAATGTTCTTCTAATTGCAGTGGTGTCACATCAAAGTGGACCCTCTCAACACTACATATCTTGAACAATTGGTGGTAGTAGATACTTTCTGTCCAAGGCTATAACATGAAGGATCCATGAGGATCTCATAGGGGATAATATCTGGGGAGGGCTACCATAAAACATCGATAAAATGCCATGGGTGAAGATGATTGTTAATTCATCTTGAGCTTTTGGGATGTTGCTACAATGATAGGTAGGATGTGAAGCACAAACATATAGAAGTAGGGAATTGGGAGGAACATCCCACTCATTATTTACAAGAGATGTAGGTAAACTATTAACTACACCTATCTTCATGTTCATGCAAGTTCATTATAGGTTTCTTTGCATGAACAACTTTCAGATGGTACCAAAAATATCTAGGATGTTGACATTAATGATATTGCATACATATAGGGTATGTGTCATGTTTTGTATTGAACACCTATGTGGTCTATGTCAATATCTTTGCAAATTGATGTAGACATTTTATGGCATCAATTTGGAGATTTAAAGGGCACTCATTATGATGGTCATAATTTTGGGAACTTGTATATATAGTTATATAAGTTTTGAATATGATGGGCATGTTTCTGACTAGTCATATATTGTTTCACAATTAATGTTCATTACTTGCAATTGTGCCTATAGTCCTAATTAGTTACTACCCATTTCCATCGTGCTCCAAGTAATCCAATTACTTGTAATTTGTGATCACTTGGTGGTCATTATGGGTTCTATACTTGTGTTGTGGCCCTAGTTATTTGTGTTATAAGTCTAATACTTGGTATGTGTGTGTGCCCCTTACTTTTCATGTGTAGGTTGATTATTCATCCTCATGATCAGTACTTGTGCTTGTGCCTTGGGTACTTGGGTTAAGTCATTTGTTACTTTGTTGTTTAACTCTCATTACTTTCTGCTGGTTTGAATATCTGTAGTTATTGGTCATTATTGGTCATTTATGCTATTTTATTTGTTATAGGACCCATGAGATTTGTATTACTAGTTGCTACTTGTCATTGGGGCTTTGGTACTTGTTGTAATACCCTAATATTTGTATTTACTAGTCACTACTTGTCATTGGGGCTTTTATACTTGTTCTAAGACCCTAGCTACTTTTTGCATTGTCATCATACTTGAGGGCATCTCACTTCTACTTGTCAAGTAGATTGACTACTGATAGTTTATGGTCATTACTTTACATTGTGGTTTTGGTATTTGTTATGTTGTCACTGTACTTGAAGGTGTTTCACTTTTGCTTTGGCATGTACAAGTTGATATTGACAACTTGTCAATACTTGTCACTATCATCATACTTCTATTTGGGTTCCTACATATTTGTTCAAGTTAAACATTGTATTCTTAGATATGCCCTTTACTTCTCAAGCAAGTTGCTTACCTTCAATTAGTAACCAATATAAGAAATTGGCTATTAATTGTAGGCAAGTACTATTCTTTTCTAGTAACTTAGATGGTCTCTTCAATTACTATGTAATTTCTCTAGTTACTTGTTACATATATGTTGCAAGCACAAGATAATCATCTAATTCATTGACCTATTTGGGATTTGCGGTTAGACTTTTATAGTCATTTTGTGAATGCACATGGTAGTAGAATTGGGTTGACAGCTTTTGAAAAGTTGAAACCATACCGTGTGTGGAAACTAAAGGAAAGGAACACATGTGCATGTAAATATCATGCAGAGATGCATGAGTTTTGAGAAGGCTTTAACAATATGTGAAGGGAAAGCAAGGGAATACACGAGAAGTAATGCAACTACACATTTGATCTTTGTGGTAGCTCCATCCCTAGTGTATGCATAGCTGGTTGCACTACAATCTAGGGTTTAACAAATATGTGGACATTGTTGAAGATTATGATGTAGATGTTAGAAACATTAGAAATGGTGTGGTAGATATTAGAAACAATGTGGTAGTTAAGTGTTGCAAGTAATCAAAGACATAGGTAGATTTGAAATATGTAAGTACCACG